>Ga0308171_1000319_pt1 | contig 121277 bp, 99 predicted proteins | sample PhyGR1_FD_202135 | JGI IMG/M metagenome (GOLD analysis project Ga0308171, IMG submission 202135) | Phyllosphere microbial communities from UC Gill Tract Community Farm, Albany, California, United States - DLSLSG.R1 | ecosystem: Host-associated > Plants > Phyllosphere > Unclassified | place... | reverse complement strand
CAGCAGCGCCGCCGCCCTCGTCAGTGAGCGGACTTATAAGAGACACACACCAAACAAGTCAACAGAGGTTTTTCATAAATCTGTCGTTTTTTTGTAAGTAACCGGAATTGTTAGTGTTTTTCGAACTATCATTCAAAACGGCTTACTGGACCCTGTTATCGAACCTGTTTTGGAGCTCTGCAAATCGCCTCTCTCTTCAATCATGCGCTTCGCATGATAAGCTTCACGTATAAGAGGAAAAGGGAAAGTCTATGCTGGTTCTGAACGAAGACGAAACGCGCAGCGCGCTGGCCTGGCCGCAGCTGATCGAGGCGATCGAAACCATGTTTCGCATCGGTTGCGAGATGCCCGTTCGGCATCATCATGATGTCGCCGTGCCGGGTGAGAGAGATGCCACGCTGCTGATGATGCCCGCCTGGGTGCCTGGCTCTTATATAGGCGTGAAGATTCTCTCGGTCTTTCCAGACAACAGCACGCGTGCCCTTCCCGCGATTTTTGGCACCTATCTACTGTCATCCGGCAAGACAGGGGAAATGCTGGCGGCGGTGGAAGGTGGCGAGCTTACCGCGCGGCGTACAGCAGCGACGTCGGCTCTTGCAGCCAAATACCTTGCGAGAGACGACGCATCATCCATGCTGATGGTTGGCACTGGGCGCCTCTCGATCAACCTGATGCAGGCCCATGCGACGGTGCGAAACATTTCCACCTTCCATATATGGGGACGAAACACCGCTTCTGCGGAGAAGACCGCGGCTGAGGCCCGGGCGATGGGGCTCAATGCTTTTGCCTGCGCCGATCTGGAAGTCGGGGTACGGGACGCGGATATCATTTCCTGCGCTACTCTCTCCAACGAGCCTTTGATCAGAGGTGAGTGGCTGAAGCCCGGCGCGCATCTCGATCTCGTCGGCGCCTTCAAGCCGTCCATGCGCGAAAGCGACGATGCTGCCGTTCAGCGCGCAAGCGTCTATGTGGACACATTCGATGGCGCTCTGAAAGAAGGCGGCGATATCGTGCAGCCGCTCGAAGCGGGCGTACTTCAGCGACAGGATATCAGGGCAGAGCTTGCCGATCTCGTTTCCGGGCGTCAAAAGGGCCGCAACAACAACAACGAGATCACGCTTTTCAAATCGGTCGGGGCGGCGCTGGAGGATCTGGCTGGCGCTATCCTCGCTTATGAAAGCGTGACGCGACGGACCAACTGATTTTATGACGAGCACAATCAAAGCGGCACTCCATGGTTCAAGCAACCTCCCCGTCACGGATGTGCTGGATGAGTTAGGACAAGAACTCGGCCGTGCAAAACGCGCTGTTCTCTGCGCCCCGCCGGGCGCCGGTAAGACAACTCTGGTGCCGCTTTATCTCCTCGATCAGGACTGGCTTGGTGACGGCAAGATCATTTTGCTGGAACCTCGACGGCTGGCGGCGCGCGCGGCGGCAAGCCGCATGGCGACCCTCCTGAACGAAGACGTCGGCGGCACCGTGGGGTATCGCATGAGGCTCGACAATCGCGTTTCGGCTAGGACGCGGATCGAGGTGGTGACCGAAGGCGTCTTTGCGCGAATGGTTCTGGATGATCCAGAACTGAGCGGTGTTTCGGTCGTCATCTTCGACGAGTTTCATGAGCGCTCGCTCGATGGCGATTTCGGTCTTGCGCTGGCCCTGGATGTGCAGGCAGGCTTGCGCGACGACCTGCATATCCTGGTGATGTCTGCCACGCTGGATTCGGAACGGATCAGTGCGCTGCTGGATCGGGCTCCGGTCATCACCAGTCTTGGGCGCAGCTTTCCGGTCGATATCCGTAATGAAGACCGGTCAGGGCAAGAGCGGATCGAAGACAAGGTTTCGCGTGCCATCATCGAGGCGCATGCAGCAGAGGCCGGCTCGATCCTCGCCTTTCTTCCGGGACAAGCGGAGATCAAGCGCACCGCGGAGAGACTGGAGGGTCGCTTCGACCCGGGCACGCAGGTGATCCCACTTTACGGAAATCTCTCGCAAAAGGAACAGGACTCGGCGATCAAGCCCGCTGAGAAGGGTCGACGCAAAATCGTATTGGCGACATCGATTGCCGAGACGTCGATCACCATCGATGGGGTGCGAATCGTTATCGATAGCGGGCTGCAACGTTTGCCCGTCTTCGAACCATCGACCGGCATCAGCCGGCTTGAGACGGTGAAAGTCTCTCGTGCCTCTGCAGACCAGCGGGCTGGTCGCGCGGGGCGCACGGAGCCCGGTGTCGCCATCCGCCTGTGGCATGCGGGACAGACAGCGGCGCTGCCAGCGTTTACGCCGCCGCAGATTCTGGCCAGCGATCTTTCCGGTTTCGCGCTCGATCTCGCCCATTGGGGTGTGAGCGATCCGGCCTCCCTCAAATTTCTCGATCAGCCACCGGCGTCTACATTGAAGGAGGCGAATGCGCTGCTGCAAGGGCTTGGTGCTCTTGATGGGTCGGGGGCGATTACGGCACGCGGAAAGCTGATGCGGGAGATGGCTCTGCCGCCTCGCCTCGCGGCCATGGTGCTCGCGGCTGACGCGCTTGGATGCGGGGGTGAGGCGTCCCTGCTTGCCGTGCTGCTGACCGAGCAGGGTCTCGGCGGCAACGATATTGATCTTGAAGAGCGGCTTCGTCGGTTCAAAGGCGAAAAGTCGGAGCGCGCGACCGCCGCCAGGGGACTGGCAAAACGGCTCGTCTCCTCTCTCCCAGGTAAAAACAATGGATCGGAAGCGCCTCTGACGGCCGGGCAGCTTCTGTTGCATGCCTTTCCGGACCGCATCGCATTCCAGCGCGGCGCGCGAGGCCGCTATGTCATGGCGAATGGCCGTGGTGGCGAGGTGGAAGAGACGGAGCGGTTGGCAACCCAAAAGATGCTGGTGGTGGCCGACATTGTCGGCCGCGCCGCAAGGCCGCGCATTCTCGCCGCCGCCTCGATCAGCCTGCGCGATGTGGAAGCATTCCTGCCGGAGGCGATCGTCAAGGAAGACCAGCTTTTCTTCGACAAGCCAAGCGGGCAGGTTCGCGCCAGACGCGTCTCGCGCATCGGCGCCATTATTCTCGATGAAACACCGCTGGCACGCCCCTCCGGTGAGAAGGCTGCACAAGCGCTCGCAAACGGCATTCGCGAGCATGGCCTTGGCATCCTGCCCTTTTCGAAAGACGCGCAGCAATTGCGCCATCGCCTCGGCTTTCTTCACCGCAGCGTCGGCGCGCCCTGGCCGGATATGAGCGACGCGGCACTGATCGACCGGCTGGATGAGTGGTTCGTACCTTTTCAGCACGACGCCAAGACGATTCATGAGATCAGTAGCGGCAACATCATGGAAGGACTGCGCTCGCTGGTTCCGCATGAAGAGTTACGCCAACTGGGCAAACTGCTTCCCACCCATTTCGAAGCGCCGACCGGACAAAAGCACGCCATCCACTATGAAGGTGAGGAACCGACACTGACCATCCGCGTGCAGGAGCTCTTCGGATTGAAGGATCACCCGAGTGTTGCGGGTGGCAAATTGCCACTGTTGCTGGAATTGACCTCGCCTGCCCACAAGCCGATACAGACCACGCGGGATTTGCCAGGCTTCTGGGCCGGCTCCTGGAAGGATGTGCGGGCGGATATGAGGGGGCGTTATCCGCGCTACCCCTGGCCGGAAGATCCGGCATCCGCGCAACCGACGCACCGCGCCAAGCCGCGCGGTACCTGAGATGATAAAGAGGGACCAATGGCGAAGCAGCCCGTAGAAACAACGCGGTTTGGCCGCGCCAGCCGCCAGATCAGGTTGCAGACCATTGTCTGGCTGCGCTGGCTTGCCGTGGCCGGGCAGAGCGCCACGCTTCTGATCGTTGCATTCGGTCTTGGCTTTCCCCTGCCGCTACTGACCTGCGCGCTGCTCATTGCGGCGCTGGCGACAGCCAATCTCTTCCTGTCGGCACGCTTTCCGCCGACCTATCGCCTGGAGCCCTGGGAAGCGACGCTGCTGCTTGCCTTCGACCTGCTGCAATTGACGGCGCTGATCTATATTACCGGTGGCCTGTCCAACCCGTTTGCGCCACTGATCTGCGTTCAGGTCATTATTGCCTTTGCCTCGCAACCGCTGAAGCATTCTCTCGTTTTGCTGTTCTTCGCGCTGACCTGCGTGACCGCGATTGCCTTTTCGCCCTTTCCGGTCCCGTGGTATCCGGGCGAAGAACTGCCGATCCAGCTCATCATTCATATCGGCATCTGGTGCTCGATCGTGGCGATGATGCTGTTTGCCGCCTTTTATGCATACCGCGTGTCGCATGAGGCCAATCAGCTGGCCGATGCGCTTGCAGCAACCGAGCTGGTGCTGGAGCGGGAAAAACACCTTTCGCAACTGGATGGTCTCGCCGCAGCCGCCGCGCACGAGTTGGGAACGCCGCTGGCGACGATCAGCGTCGTCGCCAAGGAAATGCAACGCGAGCTTGGAAAAGACGAGCGCTTTAGCGAGGATGTCGCGCTGCTGCGCAGCCAGAGCGAGCGATGCCGGGACATCCTGCGCCGGCTGACATCTCTGTCTGCCGAAGGCGAGGAACATATTCGCAGGCTTCCGCTCTCCTCGCTGATCGAGGAGGTGATGGCGCCACACCGGGAATTTGGCGTGAAACTCAAGCTGATCGAGAAGTCCGGAAGGGCGGATGAGCCGGTTGGCGCGCGCAATGCCGGCATTCTCTACGGGCTAGGTAACCTGCTGGAAAACGCCGTCGATTATGCCAAGGAGATGGTGACTGTCACCGTAGCACATGACCAGCAGCAGGTGATGGTGACGATCGAGGATGATGGCGATGGATATTCGCCGGATATCCTGGCGCGAATCGGCGATCCTTATGTGACCGAGCGGCACAATGATTCGACGGCTGGCGGTCTGGGACTCGGGCTCTTCATCGCCAAGACGTTACTGGAACGATCCGGCGCTTCGCTCACATTCGAAAATCGTGGACCAAATGCCGCAGGTGCGAAAGTCACCGTTATCTGGCCGCGATCCGTCATGGAGGATAATAAGGGCCGGTGATGTCAAGCGTATTGCGATCTTTCAGTTTCGCTCCTTACGCTGTCGCTCTTTAATTCCCCGCGCATTGTCATCGCGAAGTTGCTGCACAGTTTGGCGCTGACCATGCTCTGGCGGTCTGTTAGGAAACTCTTACGCTCGTGGCGCATGAGGGATATGATCGCCGAAACATACAAATGACCGAAGGAAACGACCATGGCAGATGACGGACAAAAGCGAGAAGAAGAGGCGATGACAGCTTCGGATGCGATCGGTCCGGATAAGTCACTCCTGATCGTCGATGATGATGGTCCGTTTCTGCGCCGTCTAGCACGCGCCATGGAAGCTCGTGGCTTTGTCGTCGACACCGCCGAATCCGTCAGCGAAGGCATCGAGAAATCGAAAAGCGCGCCGCCGAAATATGCGGTGGTAGATCTGAGGCTGGGTGACGGCAACGGGTTGGAAGTCATCGAGGCTATCCGACAGCATCGCGATGACACGCAAATCGTCGTGCTGACCGGCTATGGAAATATTGCGACCGCGGTCACGGCCGTGAAGCTCGGCGCGTTGGACTATCTGGCAAAGCCTGCAGATGCCGATGACGTGTTCAACGCGCTGACACAGCGCGAAGGCGACCGGATGGAAGTCCCGGAAAACCCGATGTCTGCGGATCGGGTGCGGTGGGAACATATTCAGCGCGTCTATGAAATGTGCGAGCGCAACGTGTCGGAGACTGCACGGCGGCTCAACATGCATCGCCGCACGCTGCAGCGTATTCTGGCCAAGCGCGCACCTAAGTAAGCAAACGACAACGTATCAGTCCGAGTAGCTGGTGCCGGTCGACCATTCGGCCATCATCAGGCGCCGGGCGGCGGTTCGGGAAAAGTCCAACATTACGGATTTGCGTGTGGCAGGCGCCAGCTTATGTTCCGGTGCCTCCCGCACCATATGGGCTCCATATCCGTCCGAGAGAAAAAGCCCGCACTCTTCCGGAAAGATATCGAGCGGAACGGCCGCGTGGGTGGCGAAGAACAGCCGGTCGCAATGCAGCCGATAATCCGGCCACTTGCGATCCACCCTGAAATCCTCGATCGAGGATTTGATCTCGATGATCCAGATTTCCCCTTTGACCGACAGGCTGATCAGATCCGCGCGCCTGCCACTGGACAAAGCCAGTTCCGGCAGGACGGAGTGTCGCATCTCGTGCAGCAGTATTTGTACGCCCCGACGCACAAGCATGGCTTTCTCAGATTGGCGACCGTCGATTAACGGGTTGTTATTGGTAAAGGAAAGAATAGTCATGGATCGATTCTGGAAAAGGGCCCCGAAATTGTTGCAAAAAGACCATGAAGCGGCATTTTCGCACAAGCGGTAATCTTGCTGCGGTGCGATGGCTTGCCAAGCAAGGATTAATCGAAAATAACCCGATGATCCAATATCGCTTCATGCACCGCTTATATAAGCGAATTTTCCGCGAGAACACCATGCGCATTCGCACTTCTTTGACTGCCCTCGGCCTGTCGTCCATCCTTGCGCTGACCGGCTGCGCGTCCACGACGACTGAAACCTCTTCCGCCCGCCCGCTTACGACCCCGGTTGTGGTCGAGACCGCCCAGATTTTTGGCGATGAGGTTTACGGCGCGACCACGGACGCTGGCTACGCCCTTCCGGCCATTCCGATCAACCGCGTTGACAAGAAGTTTCATCGCCAGATCGTGAACTACGAGACAGCGGAAAAGCCAGGCACGGTGATCGTCAACACCCGTGAGCGCTTCCTCTATTACATCCTGCCCGGCGGCAAGGCCGTGCGTTACGGCATCGGCGTTGGCAAGCAGGGTTTTGCCTGGGCTGGTGAAGCCTATGTGGCCTGGAAGCAGGAGTGGCCGACCTGGCATCCGCCGAAGGAAATGGCCGCCCGCAAGCCGGACGTGGCCAAGTATGTCGAAAACGGCATGGGTCCTGGCATCAGCAATCCACTCGGTGCGCGCGCCATGTATCTCTTCAACGAACAGGGCCAGGACACGCTGTTCCGTATCCACGGTTCGCCTGAATGGGCTTCGATCGGCACCGCCGCCTCTTCCGGCTGCATTCGCATGATCAACCAGGACGTCATCGATCTCTATAGCCGCATCCGTCCAGGCCGCAGCTCCAAGGTTATCGTGATCCAGTAATTCTGGACATAGAGCATGAAAAAGCCGCCGAGGAATGTCCCGGCGGCTTTCTTGTTTCCGGTTATGGACGCTTCCGGTGCACGGGAAGCGTCCATAACCGATAGATGATACAATCAGGCGGTTTGCTTGGCTTTCAGCTCAAGACGACGACGGTGCAGGACCGGCTCGGTATAGCCATTCGGCTGCTCCCTGCCCTTTAGCACCAGTTCGACTGCAGCCTGGAACGCCACCGAACCATCGAAGTTGCCGGCCATGGGCGTATAGGCCGCGTCGCCGGCATTCTGCTGATCGACCACGGCTGCCATGCGCTTCATGGTCTCTACGATCTGATCCTCTGAGACGACGCCGTGGCGCAGCCAGTTTGCCATATGCTGGGCAGAGATGCGCAGCGTGGCACGGTCTTCCATCAGGCCGATATTGTTGATGTCGGGTACCTTGGAGCAGCCGACGCCCTGATCGACCCAGCGCACGACATAGCCCAGAATTCCCTGGGCGTTGTTGTCCAGTTCCCGCTGGATTTCTTCTGGCGTCCAGTTGGGGCGAACGGCGACTGGAACGGAGAGAATATCGGCAAGCTTAGCACGGCCACGACTCTTCAACCCTTCCTGAACGTGGGCGACATCCACCTTGTGGTAGTGAGTCGCGTGCAGCGTTGCCGCGGTCGGCGACGGGACCCAGGCGGTGTTGGCGCCAGCCTTGGGGTGAGCGATCTTCTGCTCCAGCATGGCAGCCATCAGGTCGGGCATGGCCCACATGCCCTTACCGATCTGCGCGTGGCCGGAGAGGCCGCATTCGAGACCGATATCGACGTTCCAGTTTTCGTAAGCCGCAATCCAGGCCGCCTGCTTCATGTCGCCCTTGCGGATCATCGGGCCTGCTTCCATCGAGGTGTGGATTTCATCGCCGGTGCGATCGAGGAAGCCGGTATTGATGAAGACGACGCGGTCCTTGGCGGCGCGAATGCATTCCTTGAGGTTGACCGTCGTGCGGCGCTCCTCGTCCATGATCCCCATCTTCATGGTGTTTGGTCGCATGCCGACAAGCTGCTCCACACGACTGAAGATTTCAGCGGCGAAAGCAACCTCTTCCGGCCCGTGCATTTTGGGCTTCACCACATACATGGAGCCGGCGCGCGAGTTCTGGTGGCGACCGTTCGGGCCGACATCGTAAAGCGCAATCAGACCGGTGATGACGGCATCCATGATGCCTTCCGGAACCTCCTGACCATCACGGTCGAGGATGGCCGGGTTGGTCATCAGGTGACCCACATTGCGCACCAGCATCAACGAGCGACCGGGAAGCGCCAGAGCCGCACCGCTAGGTGCTGTGTAGTTGAGGTCCGGATTGAGGCGGCGGGTGAAGGTCTCACCGCCCTTGGAAACCTCTTCCGTCAGATCGCCGCGCATCAGGCCGAGCCAGTTGCGATAGACGACCAGCTTATCTTCGGCATCCACGGCTGCAACCGAGTCTTCGCAATCCATGATGGTGGTGAGCGCCGACTCAAGGATGACATCGGAGATACCGGCGCGATCACCCTTGCCGATGTTGGTGGTAGGATCGATGACGATTTCGATATGGATGCCGTTGGTTTTCAACAGAACGGTGGATGGCTTCGACGCATCGCCATCGAAGCCGGCAAATTGTGCCGGATCGGCAAGGGTTGTCGAACTGCCGTCCAGATCGATGCTCAAAGCACCGTCAACGACTCGCAAGCCGCTGGTATCTGCCCATTTGCCGCTGGCAAGCGGCACCGAGCCGTCGAGGAAAGATCTTGCCCAGGCAATGACCTTTTCGCCGCGACGAGGATTGTAGCCCCTGCCCTTTTCGGCGCCGTCGTCTTCTGCAATCGCGTCCGTGCCATACAGCGCGTCGTAAAGCGAACCCCAGCGGGCATTGGCCGCGTTCAGCGCATAGCGGGCATTCATCACCGGCACGACGAGCTGCGGCCCGGCGAGTTCGGCGATTTCAGAATCGACGTTCTGGGTGTTGACCTTGAAGGCCTCACCTTCCGGCACGATGTAGCCGATCTCGCGGAGATAGGCTTCATAGGCAGCGAGATCGGAGGGCGCGCCGTTCTGGCGATACCAACCATCGAGCTTTTCCTGGAAGGCGTCACGTTTGGCAAGAAGCTCTTTGTTCTTCGGCGCCAGATCGTGGACGATGGCAGAGAACCCGTCAAAGAAGGTGTCCGCGTTTACCCCGGTCTCAGGTAGAACCTCATCCTTCAAGAACTGGTAAAGCGTTGCGTCGAATGACAGCCCGTTATGCTCGATGCGGCTCACAACATATCTCCCTATGGTCATTTGCCATAGAGTGGAGGGTGAACCCCGCGTCCGTCAACTGTCGCGAAGCATCAAAGATTTTTTCCTTTCCGGAAATAATCCGGACCACCTGTTCCAGTTATAGCAGTTTTTCGAGTTCCGGAAGCTTTTCGTTGATGAGCCAGCCGTAGTAATTTTCTTCCGGCCAGACGGTCGCGCCGCTCTGGCGGTTCTTCTGGGCGAGCACTGCTGCGCGCTGCTGCGAGCCACCGAGATTATAAAGAGTCGATGTCAGGCCTGGGTTCTTGGAAATATCCATGTCGGCGATGGACTTATAATCATCAATGGATTTGCGGATGGCGGCCGCCATATAGGCAAGCGAATGATCGGGATCCATGATGGCCGTGTAGACGGCAGCGGCGTCATTCTCGTCCAGCCTTTCGTAGCCAGACGTGCGCGCAACCGTATCCGAGAGCATGAGCGCCGTCAGCGGATTGATCTGGCCGAGACCGAATGTCTGTCCGGCATAGAAGGGCTGAAAGAAGACAGCGCTGAAGCGGTTGTCAGGATAGCTCACGCCATCCACCTTCTTGCCGCGGAAGCTTGCTTCCCAGACGTCCTCACGGCAATTCCACAGGCTATAGGAATCACTTTTCGACTGACATTTGGCGAATTGCGAATGCGTCAGAAACTGCGCGATCGTTTCATCCTGATAGCCGAAGCGGAAGCTGTTTCCGGCATAAGATGCTGCCTTCACATAATAGGACTGGAGGCGATCATAGGCATCGACATTGTAAGTGTGTTCGCCAACGATCGCGCCGATCATATGGATCGGATCGATACCATAGCGGCTGGCCGTCGACTTGATCTTGGAGATCAGCTGCTTGTCGCTGGACAGAAGCTCGTAGACCTTCTGATACTTCCGCTCATAGGTGGAGTTAGACCCCTTGGTGCGACGTGCGGAGGCACCCGGAACATTCGGCTGTTCCGCATTGCGGTTTCCAGGCGGCACAAGTGTCGCGGCCTCAGCATAGGACGGAAGAACGGTGCCAATGGCCAGAAGTGCTGCCAATGCCAGAAGAGTTTTGCGCACGAGCGGATGCCTTTTCTCTTGTCGGCTCTGATGCCGGAGTAATCCAGAGGATCGACTTTCGACATTCATTAACGAAAACCGATGCCTTATGTCGAGAGAAGGCCGATAAAATAAGAGTGCGGCAAGATTTGCCGCACTCCTCATTATTTTAATACCTAGGCTGACTGCAAAGCCATGGGTGCGCTTTAGAGGATATACCGCGACAAATCCGTGTCGGCGGCGATATCGCCCACATGTTCCTTGACATAGGCGTCATCGATCTTGACCGACGAGCCACCGCGATCGGGCGCGTTGAAGGAGATTTCGTCCAGAACACGCTCCATGACCGTTTGCAGACGGCGCGCACCGATATTCTCGACCGACGAATTGAGATGGACCGCCACGTCGGCCAGCGCATCGATGGCGTCGTCGGTAAAATCCAGGTCGAGTTCTTCGGTCGCCATCAGCGCCTTGTACTGGCGGATGAGGCTCGCCTCGGTCTCGGTCAGGATGCGACGGAAGTCTTCCTTCGTGAGCGGCTTCAACTCCACGCGGATCGGCAGGCGGCCCTGAAGTTCCGGCAGAAGATCCGAAGGCTTTGCCACGTGGAAAGCGCCCGACGCGATGAAGAGAATGTGATCCGTCTTCACCGGTCCGTACTTGGTGGAGACCGTTGTGCCCTCGACCAGCGGCAGGAGGTCGCGCTGGACGCCTTCGCGAGAGACGCCAGCACCCATGCCACCATCGCGGGCGGCAATCTTGTCGATTTCGTCAAGGAAGACGATGCCGTCGTTTTCAACCGACTTCACCGCTTCGCGCTGGATCTGCTCATTGTCCAGAAGCTTGTCGGACTCGTCGCGGATCAGTTCCGCGTAGGATTTCTCCACCGTGGTGCGCACCTTCTTGGTACGACCGCCCATAGCCTTGCCGAACATTTCCGAGAGGTTCAAGACACCGATATTGGCGCCGGGCATGCCGGGGATCTCGAAGCCGGGCATGCCCGAACCGGTGTCGGCAACTTCGATATCGATTTCCTTCTTGTCCAGTTCGCCGTCACGCAGCTTCTTGCGGAAGCTGTCCCGGGTGGCGGGCGACGCGGTCTGCCCGACGAGAGCGTCAAGAACACGCTCTTCGGCGCTGGCATGAGCCTTGGCCTGCACCTCGGCGCGCATCTTTTCGCGCACAAGCCCGATACCGATCTCGACCAGATCGCGGATGATCTGTTCGACATCACGGCCGACATAGCCGACTTCGGTGAATTTCGTCGCTTCCACCTTGATGAAGGGCGCACCGGCAAGCTTTGCCAGACGGCGAGAAATTTCCGTCTTGCCGACGCCGGTCGGGCCGATCATCAGAATATTCTTCGGCATCACCTCGTCGCGCAGGCTCTCATCGAGCTGCTGGCGGCGCCAGCGGTTGCGAAGTGCGATTGCGACCGCACGTTTGGCATCATGCTGACCGATGATGTAGCGGTCGAGTTCCGAGACGATCTCCCGGGGAGAAAAAGTGGTCATTTCGATCCTTTCGGCTTCCTGTTGCGGCCAGCTATGGCAGCCCGGCCCGCAGGAACCATGGGTTGGTGGTCTGTCCGCTTATTCAGCGTCCAGCGTTTCGACAACGAGATTGTGGTTGGTGTAGACGCAGATGTCTGCGGCGATATCGAGCGCCTGACGCGCAATGTCCTCGGCGGATTTCTCGGAATCCATCAAGGCACGTGCCGCAGCAAAGGCGTAGTTGCCGCCGGAACCGATGGCGATGGCACCATGCTCCGGTTCCAGAACATCGCCATTGCCGGTGATGGCAAGGGTGATCGACTTGTCGGCGACGAGCATCATGGCTTCGAGATTGCGCAGATACTTATCCGTGCGCCAATCCTTGGCGAGTTCGACCGCAGCGCGCATCAACTGGCCAGGATATTGCTCCAGCTTCTTTTCCAGCCGGTCGAGAAGGGTGAAGGCATCCGCTGTGGCACCGGCGAAACCGGCGATCACCTCGCCCTTGCCGATGCGGCGCACCTTGCGGGCATTGCCCTTCATCACCGTCTGGCCGAGGCTGACCTGTCCGTCGCCGGCCATGACGACCTTGCCGCCCTTTCTCACTGTAATGATTGTGGTCATAAAGCACCTGTCTGCCCATCTGGGCCTTGTATCTAATCTATCGGACCACTCATGAGCTGCGGTCCTTTTCGCAAATTATGTAAGTCCCGTTTTGCCGATTGCAATCTTGCTTAACCGTAGCAACCGGGTGGCACTTACAAGACGATGGAATGACTGGATATTTGAGGTGCGGGCTGGTAAGGAACGGCCAGATTGTCCAAGGAGCAGCCGCAATGGCAGAGCGCACAGCCGAGATTTCTCGCAAGACCAACGAGACCTCCGTCTCGGTCCGCGTGAATATCGATGGAACCGGTACGGCAAAAATCTCGACAGGCGTCGGATTTTTCGACCATATGCTGGACCAGCTGAGCCGCCATTCGCTGATCGACATGGAGATCGACGTGAAGGGCGACCTTCACATCGATGATCATCACACGGTGGAAGATACAGGGATTGCCATCGGCCAGGCCATTGCCAAGGCCCTGGGCGACCGCAAGGGCATCACGCGCTATGCCTCGCTCGATCTTGCCATGGACGAGACGATGACGAAGGCCGCCGTCGATATTTCCGGCCGCCCTTTCCTGGTCTGGAACGTTCAATTCTCCGCACCGAAGATCGGTACATTCGATACCGAGTTGGTGCGCGAGTTCTTCCAGGCGCTGGCGCAGAATGCCGGGATCACGCTGCATATTCTCAACCACTACGGCGCCAACAACCACCATATCGCCGAGACGTGCTTCAAGGCGGTTGCGCGTGTCTTGCGCAGCGCCACTGAAATCGATCCCAGGCAGGCAGGTCGCATTCCTTCAACGAAGGGTATGCTGGCCTGACCCGGTGAAACATGAAGAGCACCCGACAGCGGTACTGCTCTGAACGTCGTCAGGAACGCCAATGACATCTTATCTTGTTCTGGAAGCACCGGGCGGGCCCGACAGGGATCATCGCACCACACGCTTCATCGCGGACAGATTTTCGTGGCTTGCTCTGTTTTTTCCATGGCTCTGGTTTGCCATTCACCGCATGTGGTGGATGGCCGCATCGATCGTTATCTTGCAGGTTGCAGCCGGTCAGGTCTCGCGCCTTGACGGTTTCGGCATCACCGGGCTTCTTTTTGCTGCGGCTGTCGGACTGATAGCCGGATTCGAAGGTCGCAACCTGCTTCAGCGTCATTTGATTGCCAAGGGCTGGACGCTGAAGGACGTGATCGTCTCACATGATCGTTCGACAGCGGAAGAGATCTATTTTTCGAACCTCCCCGAAGACGAGCATCCGTTACAGAGTTCGGTCTCCAAACCTGAATGGAAAGTGCGCGAAGCGGCGGGTGGCTTCATGACGAACGATCCGGCTGGTTCGTTCCAATTCGATTTGAATGGAAGGCGCTGACATGCGTGTGGCAATTATCGACTACGGCTCCGGCAACCTTCGGTCCGCGACCAAGGCGTTCGAGCGTGCGGCACGGGAAGCCGGCATCGACGCGACGATCGATCTGACCGACCGGCCTGAAAGCGTCGCATCGGCGGACCGCATCGTGCTGCCGGGCGTCGGTGCCTATGCCGATTGCCGTGCCGGATTGGGTGCGGTGACTGGCATGCATGAGGCGCTGATCGACGTGGTGGAGAAGAAGGGTCATCCCTTCCTCGGCGTCTGTGTGGGCATGCAGCTTATGTCCTCGCGTGGCCTTGAAAAGACCGTGACCGAGGGGCTTGGCTGGATCGAAGGCGATGTCGTGGAGATGACCCCATCGGACCCGGCTCTCAAAATTCCGCAGATCGGCTGGAATACGCTGGAACTGCACCGCCCTCACCCGCTCTTCGATGGCATCAAGACCGGGCCCGATGGCTTGCACGCCTATTTCGTCCACTCCTACCATCTGGCGGCGAAGCATCGCGACGACGTCATCGCCACCACCAATTACGGTGGAGCGATGACGGCCTTCGTTGGGCGCGACAATATGGCTGGGGCTCAGTTCCATCCGGAAAAGAGCCAGACGCTCGGCCTTGCCCTCATTTCGAATTTTCTGCGCTGGAAGCCCTGACATGATCCTTTTTCCCGCAATCGACCTCAAGGACGGCCAGTGCGTTCGCCTGAAGCTTGGCGATATGGACCAGGCCACCGTCTACAACACCGATCCCGGTGCGCAAGCCAAAGCCTTTGAAGACCAGGGCTTCGAATGGCTGCATGTGGTGGATCTGAACGGCGCTTTCGCCGGACAGACCGTCAATGGCGAAGCTGTCGATGCCATTTTGAAATCCACCAAGAACCCGGTGCAGCTCGGCGGCGGTATTCGCACGCTGGAGCATATCGAAGCATGGCTGAGCCGTGGTCTCGCTCGCGTCATTCTTGGTACCGTTGCGGTGCGCGATCCGGTTCTGGTTCTGGAAGCCTGCAAGCGCTTCCCCGGCCAGGTTGCCGTGGGGATCGATGCCAAGGGCGGCAAGGTCGCGGTGGAAGGCTGGGCGGAGGCTTCCGAGCTTGGTGTGATCGAGCTTGCCAAGCGCTTCGAAGGCGCAGGCGTGGCGGCGATCATCTACACCGATATCGACCGTGACGGCATTCTGGCCGGGATCAACTGGGCCTCGACACTCGAGCTTGCCAATGCGGTTTCTATTCCGGTGATCGCATCCGGCGGGCTTGCTTCGATGGACGATATCAAGCGCATGCTCGAGCCGGATGCCGCGAAGCTGGAAGGTGCAATCTCAGGGCGCGCGCTGTATGACGGGCGTATCGATCCGGCGGAAGCACTGGCGCTGATCAAGGGGGCGAAGGCATGACACTCAAAGCACGCATTATCCCCTGCCTTGATGTAAAGGACGGTCGCGTCGTCAAGGGCGTGAACTTCGTCGATCTGATCGATGCAGGCGATCCTGTCGAGGCGGCTAAGGCCTATGATGCGGCCGGTGCCGATGAGCTTTGCTTTCTCGACATCACTGCGTCTTCCGACAATCGCGAAACCATCTTCGATGTGGTCTCGCGCACAGCCGATCATTGCTTCATGCCGGTGACGGTGGGTGGCGGCGTTCGTGCCGTGTCCGATATTCGCAAGCTTCTGCTTTGCGGTGCCGACAAGGTGTCTATCAACTCGGCTGCGGTCAAAGACCCGGATTTCGTCGCGCAGGCGGCGGATAAGTTCGGCAATCAGTGCATTGTCGTCTCCATCGACGCCAAGAAGGTGTCGAGCAACGGCGAGGCCGATCGCTGGGAAATCTTTACCCATGGTGGACGCCAGCCGACGGGCATCGATGCGGTGGAATTCGCCGTGAAGATGGTGGAGCGCGGCGCCGGCGAATTGCTGATCACCTCTATGGACCGCGACGGCACAAAGAGCGGCTACGACATCGCGCTGACCCGCACCATTGCCGATCAGGTCCGTGTTCCGGTTATCGCTTCCGGCGGTGTCGGAAATCTGGATGATCTGGTGGCGGGCGTGAAGGAAGGCCATGCGACGGCGGTTCTGGCAGCGTCGATCTTCCACTTTGGCACCTATACGATCGGGCAAGCCAAGGCCTATATGGCCGATCATGGCATTGCCATGCGTCTCGACTGATCTTTCAAAGGACAAGCAGCATGAGCGGGTTTTCCCTTTCCGATCTCGAGCGCATCGTTGCCGAACGCGCCAGCGCACCGCCTGATCAATCCTGGACGGCCAAGCTTTTTGCCGCCGGTCAGAACAAGGCCGCCAAGAAGCTCGGCGAAGAAGCGGTCGAAACGGTCATCGCGGCCATCTCACAGGATCGCAAAAACCTGACGGATGAGGCAGCCGATCTGCTTTACCATCTTCTCGTGGTCCTCAAGATCGCCGATATCCCTCTCTCCGATGTGTTTGCGGAGTTGGAGAGACGGACAGGTCAGTCCGGATTGCAGGAAAAGGCATCAAGGCCTCAATCATGACGACGATGGCACGCAGGGGGGAGCAAGGCATGCCAACGACACTCGATCATTTCAGACCGGATGAGTATTCGCCCTATCATTTCTTCAGCTCGGAAGAATGGTCGAAATTTCGCGCCGACACGCCTTTGACGCTCTCCGCCGACGAGGTGAAGCGCCTGCGCTCACTGGATGACCCGATTGATCTCGATGAGGTCCGGCGGATCTATCTATCGCTCTCACGTCTTCTTTCCTCGCATGTGGAAGCGTCGCAACTGCTCTTCGCGCAGCGCAACCGCTTCCTCAATATGGAGCATGTCAACAAGACGCCCTTCGTCATCGGCATCGCAGGCTCGGTTGCGGTGGGCAAATCCACCACAGCCCGTATTCTGAAAGAGCTTCTGGCGCGCTGGCCCTCCAGTCCGAAGGTCGATCTGATCACCACGGACGGCTTTCTCTATCCGAACGAGGTTCTGCGGCGCGAAAATCTGATGGATCGCAAGGGCTTTCCCGAAAGCTATGACATTGGCGCGCTGCTTCGCTTTCTTTCCGCCATCAAAGCCGGCCAGCCGAATGTCCAGGCGCCGCGTTACTCGCATCTGGTCTATGACGTGCTGCCAACCGAGTTCACCAATGTCGACCGGCCAGACATCCTGATTTTCGAAGGCATCAACGTGCTGCAGGCGCGCAACCTGCCGGCAGGCGGTCGTATCGTGCCAATGGTCTCGGACTTCTTTGACTTCTCGATCTATATCGATGCAGACGAAAAGGTCATCCATAACTGGTACGTCAACCGCTTCATGAACCTGCGCAACACCGCCTTTCGCGATCCGACATCCTACTTCAATCGCTATGCGTCGATTTCGGAAACGGCAGCGCTGGCGATTGCAGAAGGGCTTTGGGAAAATATCAACCTCAAGAACCTGCGCGAGAATATCGTGCCGACACGCCCGCGCGCTGACCTCATCTTGCGGAAAGGCCAGAACCATCTGATCGATATGGTGGCGTTGAGAAAGCTTTAGGTCTTTGTTCCGACGGGATCGGGCCGTCTCGTATCCCATCGGGATGGCTAATCCTGGCCAGGCTTGCCGCGCATCTTCTTGATATCAGACCGGCCTGATTTCGCTTTCAACCTGCGCTCGACCGAACCCTTCGTCGGCTTGGTAGCCTTACGCGGCGGCGGCGGGGGCTCGGCTGCCTTGAGGATCAGTTCCTTCAGACGCTCCCGCGCATCTTCCCGGTTCCGCTCCTGGGTGCGGAACTGGCTGGCCTCGATCATCAACACGCCTTCTTTCGAGACTCGCCGTCCACCAAGCTTCACGAGATTGGTCTTGATCCGGTCCGACAGCGCCGGAGAAGCCGTGATATTGAAGAAGAGTTGAACCGCAGTGGAGACCTTGTTGACGTTCTGGCCACCCGGGCCGCCAGCCAGCACGAATTGCTCCGTCAGTTCCCATCCGGCAATTATTATTCTGCTGCTGATGTAAAGGGGCGCGCTTGCCATGTCATTCTCCGGCAGGCGTGATGCCACAGATCCAAGATAATGAAAACCATCAGGCCGGCTTCAAGCACCAGAATGATCATATAGAATATCAAACGAAAAACCCGGCACAAGGCCGGGTTCGTATCGTGAAGAGATCGAGTTCTTACTCGGCGGCAGCCAGCAGGCCAGGAGCAGCGTCACGCACGGTGCTGTCGACATGATCTTCGAACTTGGTGAAGTTGGTGACGAACATGTTGACCAGCTTCTTGGCCTGCGCATCGTAGGCGGTGCCATCGGCCCAGGTCGAGCGCGGGTCGAGGATGCTGTTGTCGATACCTTCAAGCGAGGTCGGTACGGCGAAGCCGAAATTGGCGTCGGTGCGGAACTGGGCGTTCTTCAGCTCGCCAGTCAGTGCAGCGGTCAGAAGCGCGCGCGTTGCCTTGATCGGCATGCGCTTGCCGATGCCGTAGGCACCGCCAGTCCAGCCGGTGTTGACCAGCCAGCAATCCACGCCGTGCTGTGCAATCAGATCACGCAGCAGGTTGCCGTATTCCGTCGGATGACGCGGCATGAAGGGAGCGCCAAAGCAGGTCGAGAAGGTGGCTTCCGGCTCGGTCACGCCCTTTTCCGTGCCGGCAACCTTGGCGGTGTAGCCGGAGAGGAAGTGGTACATGGCCTGTTCCGGCGTCAGACGCGCGATCGGCGGCAGCACACCGAAGGCATCGGCGGTCAGCATGATGATCGTCTTCGGATGACCGGCAAGGCCGGTCTTCGAGGCGTTGGGAATGAAGTGCAGCGGATAGGCGCTACGCGTGTTTTCCGTCAGCGAATTGTCGTTAAAGTCCGGAACACGGTTTTCGTCGAGAACGACGTTTTCCAGAACCGTGCCGAAGCGGCGCGTTGCCGCGTAGATTTCAGGCTCGGCCTCGGCAGAGAGCTTGATCGCCTTGGCGTAGCAGCCGCCTTCGAAGTTGAAGATACCGTCTTCGCCCCAGCCATGCTCGTCGTCACCGATCAGTGTGCGGGCCGGATCGGCCGATAGCGTTGTCTTGCCGGTGCCCGACAGGCCGAAGAACACAGCGGCATCACCATCCGGGCCGACATTGGCGGAGCAGTGCATCGGCATGACGCCCTTGGCAGGCAGCAGGTAGTTGAGAACAGTGAAGACCGATTTCTTGTTTTCGCCGGCATAGGATGTGCCGCCGATGAGAACGATGCCCTTGGTCAGGTCGCAGGCGATCACCGTTTCGGTGCGCACGCCGTGACGGGCAGGATCGGCCTTGAAGCTCGGCAGGTTGATGATGGTGAGCTTCTGCTTGAAGGAGCCAAGCTTCTCACGCGCGGGGCGGATCAGCAGGTTACGGATGAAGAGGCCGTGCCAGGCAAGCTCGGTAACGACGCGTGTCGGCAATGCGTTTTCTTCATCGGCACCGCCCACGAGATCCTGAACGTAGAGCGTCTTTCCAGCCGCATGCGCGAGCATGTCCTTGTGTAGGATTTCGAAATGCTCCGGCGACAGCGGCTTGTTGTTGTCCCACCAGATGGTGTTTTCCGTGTTGGCATCGCGCACCACGAATTTGTCCTTCGGAGAACGGCCGGTGTGTTGACCGGTAACGGCACGCAGCGCGCCATCGACGGTCAAGTCCGCCTCGCCGTTGCGGATCGATTCTTCGTACAGCTCACTCTCGATGAGGTTGTAATGCACGACAGCGGCGTCGCCCAGACCAAGTGCAGACACACCGTTTTCTGGATTGTGTACTCCGAGTTCTTTCATGGCGCGTTCCCTTTTTCTGAATGCGGGCCGTGTAAATTTTCAGCGAAGCTACCGGCAAGGACAGGAAATGGCAAGATGCCCATCAAAAAATATCTAACAATTTCAATATATTAATCGATTTAAAAGATTTTATTCCTTTTTAAATCGGTTTAGTTGGCTCGCAAATCCCAGCTGATGCCTCCCTCTGGAAAATCATCCTGCAAAGCCGAGCTTTCTCGGGGGATTGGCCTTTGCCACAATTTGTTCCACCTTTATACTCATGAGACATGTTCACGGCGCACAACCTAGGCTGGGTGAATGTCGGGAGCAGAGATTGCAATGACGACGGAGACCAATTTTATGCAGACGATTGCGCTTGTAGACGACGACCGTAATATCCTGACATCGGTGTCGATCGCGCTCGAAGCGGAAGGCTACAAGGTCGAAACGTATACCGATGGCGCTTCCGCGCTCGACGGGCTGATTGCGCGCCCGCCTCAACTAGCGATTTTCGATATCAAGATGCCGCGCATGGATGGCATGGAGCTCTTGCGCCGTCTCAGGCAAAAGTCGGATCTTCCCGTCATCTTCCTGACCTCCAAGGATGAGGAAATCGACGAGCTGTTCGGCTTGAAGATGGGGGCCGACGATTTCATCACCAAGCCGTTTTCGCAGCGTCTTCTCGTGGAGCGCGTCAAAGCGATCCTGCGCCGCGCGAGCAGCCGAGAAGCAGCAGCGACCGGTGTAAGCCCGATGAAGACCGCTGCCGATCAGGCGGCGAGAACGCTGGAGCGCGGCCAGCTCGCCATGGACCAGGAACGCCACACCTGCACCTGGAAGGGCGAGCCGGTCACTCTGACCGTGACGGAATTCCTCATCCTGCATTCGCTGGCGCAGCGCCCGGGTGTCGTCAAGAGCCGCGATGCGCTGATGGATGCCGCCTATGACGAGCAGGTCTATGTCGACGACCGCACCATCGATAGCCACATCAAGCGTCTGCGTAAGAAGTTCAAGCTGGTCGACAATGACTTCGACATGATTGAAACGCTCTATGGCGTGGGCTATCGCTTCCGCGAAGCGGCTTAAGGCCGGAGAATGACGCCGCACTAGTGGTCTGATTTTGACATTTGCTACCGCTTGCAGAGGCCTCGAGAACAAATGTCAAAATCGCGAAGACCACTAGCAAGTTTTGTTTTTAGTGGAATTTACGAATTTGACATTTGATCCTCGAGATCGCCGCACATGCTATCAAATGTCAAATTCATTCCACTGTCGGGGCTGAGGAACGCACGTGTTGAACAAGACGCAGGATAGCGCATCGGAGACATCCGATGCCGACGATCGTGAGAGCGGTCGGCGGCACCGGATTCATCCGTTGACGATCATCCGGCGGATTTTCGGCAACGCCGTCTTCTCCAGCCTTACGCGCCGCATTCTTTTCTTCAATGTCGCCGCGACCGTCGTGCTGGTCGGTGGTATTCTCTACCTCAACCAGTTTCGCGAAGGGCTGATCGATGCGCGGGTGGAAAGCCTGCTGACACAGGGCGAAATCATCGCCGGTGCGATCTCCGCCTCGGCGTCGGTGGATACCAATTCGATTACGATCAATCCGGAAAAGCTGCTGGAATTGCAGGCGGGTCAAAGCATCACGCCGGTGCCGAATGATGAGGACTTGAGCTTTCCGATCAATCCCGAGCGAGTTGCGCCGGTTCTGCGCCGGCTGATTTCGCCGACCCGCACCCGCGCCCGCCTCTTCGACGCGGATGCGAACCTGCTTCTCGATTCGCGCCACCTCTATTCGCGCGGTCAGGTGCTGCGCTACGACCTGCCGCCGGTGACACCTGAGACCCAGACCTGGAGCGAATGGTTCGCCAGTCTGTTCAACCGTATGCTGCAGCCAAGCAGCCTGCCTCTTTACAAAGAAACGCCTGGCGGTGACGGATCGATCTATCCGGAAGTGATGAACGCGCTGACAGGCGTTCGCGGCGCTGTCGTGCGCGTCACCGAAAAAGGTGAGCTGATTGTTTCGGTGGCCGTTCCGGTCCAGCGTTTCCGCGCCGTGCTGGGTGTCCTGCTTCTGTCCACACAGGCGGGCGATATCGACAAGATCGTGCATGCCGAGCGACTGGCGATCATGCGCGTCTTCGGCATTGCGACGCTGGTCAATATCGTTCTGTCGCTGCTTCTTTCGTCCACCATCGCCACACCGCTTCGCCGTCTCTCGGCCGCCGCCATCCGCGTGCGCCGGGGCGCCAAGGCACGTGAGGAAATTCCGGACTTCTCCGCCCGTCAGGACGAAATCGGCAATCTCTCGATTGCGCTCCGGGAAATGACCAACGCGCTTTACGACCGGATCGATGCGATCGAGAGTTTTGCGGCGGATGTCAGCCACGAGTTGAAGAACCCGCTCACCTCCCTGCGCAGCGCCGTCGAAACCCTGCCGCGTGCGAAGACGGACGAATCCAAGCAGCGTCTTACCGAAATCATTTTCCACGACGTGCGCCGTCTCGACCGCCTGATCAGCGACATTTCCGATGCCTCGCGTCTTGATGCGGAACTGGCGCGTGCCGATTCCTCACCGGTGGATCTCGAGGTACTGCTCAACGGCCTTGTCGAAATCTCCCGACAGATTTCCAGCAAGAAGAAGACGGTCACCATCGACTACGTGGCCGATCACAAGCCCGGTGTGAAGACGAGCTACGTCGTCAACGGTCATGATCTTCGCCTTGGCCAGATCGTCACCAATCTGATCGAAAACGCCCGTTCCTTCGTCTCGCAGGATGGCGGGCGCATTTTCGTGCATCTGCTGCGGCATAAGGATCGCTGCCTGATTCGCGTCGAGGACAACGGTCCCGGAATCCAGGCTGAAGATATCGACCGCATTTTCGAGCGCTTCTATACCGACCGTCCGGCAAGCGAAGGCTTCGGTCAGAATTCGGGCCTCGGTCTTTCGATCAGCCGGCAGATTGCCGAAGCCCATGGCGGTACGCTGAAGGCGGAAAACATCATCGACAAATATGGTGTGATCTCAGGCGCCCGCTTCACTCTGTCGCTTCCGGCAGCCCACACCCATGAGCGCTGACCGCATCAATTACCATGCGACCGCCATCGTCATCGATGGGGCCGGACTGCTGTTTGTCGGTCCTTCCGGCAGCGGCAAAAGCGAGTTGGCCTTCAGCTTCATGACAGAGGCAAAACGGTGTGGCCTGGATACCGCGCTCGTGGCGGACGATCAGGTTCTGATGTCGTCGAAAGCCGACCGCGTGATCGTGGAGCGGCCAGAGAGCATTGCCGGACTTTTTGAATTGCGCGGTAGCGGTATCGTCGAAGTTGAAAGCATTCCGTCAGCTGCGATGGACTATGCGATAACGCCTGTTCTGCACCCGGACACCCCTCGCCTGCCGCCGGAGACTGAGTGGCTGGATCTACCGACCGGCAACAGGCTACCGCTCATTCGGATTCCGCTTTCCAGCATCACCCCCTATGGAAAATTTGCTGCACTTGCTCAAAATCTGTTCAAAGCAAAGGGAAAGTGAACGAGAATCCCACAATTGGGGGCTTGCGCTTCCCATTTTCCTCATCAAGATGTGGTCCCACCGATGGACAGGTTTGCGGCATTGCGATAGGGCGGCAGACCAGACGCAGGTCCAGGTGGCAAAGTGCGTGTGTAAGGGAGCATTTCATGATCGGACTAGTGCTTGTCACTCATGGCAAGCTGGCTGAGGAATTTCGTCACGCGGTTGAGCATGTGGTCGGGCCTCAGAAGTTGATCGAGACCGTATCGATTGGGCCCGAAGACGACATGGATCAGCGTCGGCAGGATATTATCGACGCCGTTACACGCGCCAATGACGGCAATGGCGTCATCATCCTCACGGATATGTTTGGCGGAACGCCCTCCAACCTTGCCATTTCCGTGATGAATAGCGGCACGGTCGAGGTGATTGCAGGCGTCAATCTCCCCATGTTGATCAAGCTTGCCGGCATTCGCACTGAAGACAATATGGACAAGGCCTTGCAGGAAGCGTCCGACGCCGGCCGGAAATACATCAATGTCGCCAGCCGCGTTCTCAGCGGCAAATAAGAAGAACACGCTTCATGTCCTCACTGTCGAAGGAACTGCTGATCGTCAATAAGCGTGGTCTCCATGCACGCGCCTCCGCGAAATTCGTACAGATGGTGGAACAGTTCGATGCCGCGATCTCTGTATCGAAGGACGGCATGACGGTAGGTGGCACGTCGATCATGGGACTGATGATGCTGGCCGCGAGCCCTGGGTGTACCGTTCTCGTGGAAGCAAGCGGCAATCAGGCGGATGAAGCCCTTGCAGCGCTTGAGGCGCTGGTGGCTGACAGGTTCGGCGAAGAACTTTGATAACCACCATATAAAGACATAAAGACTTCTTTATATCATTATTGCCAGATCAGCCATTGCCTGTTAGAACCGCAGCCTGAATTACGAGGCAGCGGCACGGTTCCCTGCCATTTTGAGCAGGAGACCTTTATGAGCGCTGACAAGGACTACATCGTCGCGGATATCAACCTTGCCGACTATGGCCGCAAGGAACTGGACATTGCCGAAACTGAAATGCCGGGCCTGATGGCCTGCCGCAGCGAATTCGGTCAGAGCAAGCCGCTGAAGGGTGCGCGCATTTCCGGCTCGCTGCACATGACGATCCAGACCGCCGTCCTGATCGAAACCCTGAAGGAACTCGGCGCTGATATCCGCTGGGCGTCCTGCAACATCTTCTCGACGCAGGACCACGCTGCTGCGGCCATCGCGGCCGCCGGCATCCCCGTCTTCGCCGTCAAGGGTGAAAGCCTGACCGAATATTGGGAATACACCGACAAGATTTTCCAATGGACCGATGGCGGCCTCTCCAACATGATTCTGGATGACGGTGGCGATGCGACCATGTACATCCTGCTCGGCGCACGCGCGGAAGCTGGCGAGGACGTTCTGTCCAACCCAGGCTCTGAAGAAGAAGAGATCCTCTTCGCACAGATCAAGAAGCGCCTTCAGGCTTCGCCAGGCTGGTTCACCAAGCAGCGCGACGCGATCAAGGGCGTGACCGAAGAAACCACGACAGGCGTTCATCGTCTTTACGACCTCAGCAAGAAGGGTCTCCTCCCCTTCCCGGCGATCAACGTCAATGACAGCGTCACCAAGTCGAAGTTCGACAACAAGTATGGCTGCAAGGAATCGCTGGTTGACGGTATCCGTCGCGCCACCGACGTGATGATGGCCGGCAAGGTTGCCGTCGTCTGCGGTTACGGCGATGTCGGCAAGGGTTCGGCTGCTTCGCTTCAGGGCGCGGGCGCCCGCGTCAAGGTCACCGAAATCGATCCGATCTGCGCGCTTCAGGCTGCCATGGACGGTTTTGAAGTCGTTCGCCTGGAAGACGTCGTATCGTCTGCCGACATCTTCATCACCACCACCGGCAACAAGGACGTCATCCGCATCGAGCATATGCGCGAGATGAAGGACATGGCGATCGTTGGCAATATCGGCCACTTCGACAACGAAATTCAGGTCGCTTCGTTGAAGAACCTGAAGTGGACGAACATCAAGCCGCAGGTGGATATGATCGAGTTTGCCAAGGGCAACCGTATGATCCTTCTGTCGGAAGGCCGCCTGCTGAACCTCGGCAATGCGACCGGTCACCCTTCCTTCGTCATGTCGGCTTCCTTCACTAACCAGGTGCTCGGCCAGATTGAACTCTTCACCAAGCAGGGCGAGTACAAGAACGACGTTTACGTGCTGCCGAAGCACCTCGATGAGAAGGTCGCCCGCCTTCACCTCGAGAAGCTTGGCGTGAAGCTGACCGAACTTTCCGACACGCAGGCAGATTATATCGGCGTCTCGAAGACGGGTCCGTTCAAGGCAGAACACTACAGATATTGATTTTATAGTTAATATCCACACCAAATACACCACATCTAGGCGTCGCGGACTTGACAAAGTCCGCGATTTCTTTTTGGGCGCCGCCCTTCCCGGAAATTTGCTGAGACGGTATTGTCTGAAGACTTGATTCGTGTGGGCGGATGCCCGTGCGAAAATGGGATGTCTTGTCGAAGATGCGGCACATAGGACGGAGACAGACCGGGGATGTCGGTAAAAAAAGCGAACTCGCGCCAGCGGGTGCAAAAGAACGTGGAGACGGGCAGAAACGAGGTGCCTGTTCTTGAACGATTGCGCGGCTCTCTGACCACTATGGCAGGCGCCCTGCGCCAAAAGATGTGCGCGGTCTCCGCGCTGATGGCTGGAACGGCGCTCAGCGGCTTTGCCACGGGTGCCCGGGCACAGGACGGTGCGCTCCTCCTAAGAAGCGAACGTTTGTTCTCCTCCAATGAAACCATCCTTTATTCGATCTTCGTCGGCGCTCTTTCCGCGACCCTCTTCTCGATCGTCTGGCTGGTGCGCCAGCGCGGCAATATCGAAGCTGGGATGAAAGAGTACCGCACGGCCCTCTCAGAAGCGCAGAACAAGATTTCCAAATATGAGGCGCTGATTTCCGACAAATCGCGCCGGATCGTCATTTGGGAAGACACCGGCGAGCGTCCGGAATTCTTTGGTCAGTTGCCACCCGAAACTGGCGTGCCGTCTGCCGATTCCGATTTTTTGGCCTTTGGCCGCTGGCTGCGCCCCACGTCGGCAGCACCGCTGGAAAAGGCAATCGAGCTGCTGCGCGGCCAGGCGCAGAGCTTCGACCTGACGATCGAGACACAGCGTGGCGAAGTCATCGAGGTTCAGGGACGCGTGTCCGGCGGCAAGGCCTTTGCCCGCTTTATCGCTCTCAACAATATGCGGGCCGAACTGGCGGAGTTGAGGGTAGAGCGCGAGCGGCTGCGTTCCTCCATGTCGACCTTCCAGGAGCTTCTAGACTCCATCGAGCAGCCCGCCTGGCGCAGAAACAATGAGGGCGCGCTGATCTGGGTGAACCACGCCTATGCCATTGCCGTGGATGCCACCACACCACAGCAGGCGGTCGCCGAACAGCGCGAATTGCTGAACACGGTGACGCGGCAGAAGATCCGTGCCACGGCAACGCCGGAATCGCCCTATCACGACCGGATCTCCACCGTGGTTTCCGGCAACAGAACCTTCTTCGATGTGGTCGATATCAAGACACCGAGCGGCTCTGCTGGCATTGCGATCGATGCTTCCGATGCCGAGACCATCCGCGAAGAGCTGAAGCGGACACTGAAAAGCCACGCGGAGACGCTCGATCATCTGGCAACGCCAGTCGCCATCTTCGATGGCGAGCAGCGCCTGCAGTTCTACAATCAGGCTTTCGCCCGCCTTTGGGGTCTCGATCTGGTGTTCCTGGAATCGAAGCCCGGCAATTCCGAGCTTCTCGATCGGCTGCGCAGCGCCGGAAAGCTGCCGGAACAACTGAGCTGGAAGAGCTGGAAAGAGACAGCACTTTCCGTCTATCGCGCACTCGATACCAAAACCGATCTCTGGCACCTTCCGAACGGACAGACGCTGCGTGTCATTGCCACCGCGCATCCACAAGGTGGTGCGACCTGGGTGTTCGAGAATCTGACCGAACAGGTCGATCTCCAGACCCGTTACAACACGCTGGTCAAGGTTCAGGGCGAAACCATCGATCATCTCGCAGAAGGTGTCGCCGTGTTTGGCGCCGACGGACGTATTCGCCTGTCGAACCCGGCATTTCGCGCACTTTGGGCGATCACCGCGGAAGAGGCCGAAGCCGGCAAGCATATCCGCTCCATCGAAGCAGTCTGCGCACAATCCTACGACAAGCCGGATGGCTGGCGCGCCTTCGCGCAATTCATCACCAGCTTCGACGACGAGCGTCCTTCCAAGCAGGGAACGCTGGAACTTCTCTCCGGCCTCGTGCTCGATTACGCCGTGATCCCGCTTCCCGACGCACAGACCATGCTGACCTTCGTCAACATGACGGACAGCGTCCGCGCCGAACGGGCTTTGAAGGAAAAGAACGAGGCGCTGCGCAAGGCCGACGAGCTGAAGAACGATTTCGTCCAGCACGTTTCCTATGAGCTGCGCTCACCGCTGACCAATATCATTGGCTTTACCGACCTTCTGAAAACGCCCGGCATGGGTGAACTGAATGATCGCCAAGCCGAATATCTCGATCATATATCGACCTCGTCATCCGTGCTGCTGACCATCGTCAACGACATTCTCGACCTCGCGACCGTCGATGCGGGCATCATGCATCTGAATTATGCCGAGAATGATTTGAACGAGCTTCTGGACGATGTGGCAGTGCAGATCAGCGACCGTTTGCAGGAAAGCGGCGTTTCGCTCGAGATTGTCGCACCGGCCCATCTCGGCTCCATCGTCGCCGATCACCAGCGGCTGAAACAGATTCTGCTGAAGCTTCTGACCAATGCCGTCAACTTCTCGCCGGAAGGTTCGGCGATCCGCCTGACCTGCCAGCGTAGCGAGGGCGATTTCGTCTTCTCGGTCGCCGATCAGGGTCCTGGTATCCCCGAGGACATGCTGAAGACGGTCTTTGACCGCTTCTCGACACGCGGCCAGGCTGGCCGACGCACGGGGGCAGGCCTTGGCCTCTCCATCGTCGAAAGCTTCGTCAGCCTGCATCAGGGCACCGTTACGCTCGACAGCCGCCCGGGTGAAGGCACTGTCGTGACCTGCCGTATCCCCTCCCACGATCAGCCGCAGTCCATTGCTGCCGAATGAGTGACGAGACCCTTTCCCTTTCTCTCTTCCTTGCAAATGAGGCCGAGACCATCCGGCTTGGCGAGGAACTGGCGCTTGCAGTCAAGCCGGGCGATGCCATTGCGCTGGTGGGCGATCTTGGGGCTGGAAAATCGACCCTGGCGCGGGCTTTGATCCGCGCGATCGCCGATGATGCCGAGCTCGAAGTACCGAGCCCGACGTTTACCATCGTTCAATCTTATGCTCTTCGATTTCCCGTCGCGCATCTCGATCTCTATCGTCTCTCCGACGTGTCGGAACTGGACGAACTCGGCATCGACGAGATGCTGTCGGACGGCGTGTGCCTGATCGAGTGGCCGGAGATGGCAAGCGACGTGCTGCCTAAAGCATCGACCATCCTGCTGCGCCTGACGCATGAGGGAGAAGGTCGACGCGCCGTGATCGAAGCCTCCCGGCGTCACGTCGAGCGGCTTGAGCGCGTCTTCGCCATCCGCCGCTTTTTGGAACGAAACGACAAGGCGAATGCGACCCGACGCTATTTCAGTGGCGATGCCGCCTATCGCACCTATGAACTGGTGCGCGATGACGACAGCCAATATCTGCTGATGGACTGGCAGCCCCAGCCGCCCGGCCCCGCTCTTCACAACGGCAAATCCTATTCGGAGATCGTGCATCTTGCCCGCACGGTCGAGCCGTTCGTTGCTCTTGATCTCCATCTCCGAAGCGAAGGCTTCGCACTGCCCGAAATCCTGGCGCGCGACATGGATGAAGGCATCCTGCTTTTGAGCGATATGGGACGCGCAGGCGTTCTGGATGCCAATGGTGCGCCCATTGAGGAGCGCTACATCGAAAGCGCTGCCTGTCTGGCGGCGCTGCATGAAAAGCCGATGCCTGAAACGATCGGGCTGCCGGATGGTGGGCGCTATGAGATTCCGCGCTTCGATGCCGATGCGATAAAGATCGAGACCTCGTTGCTGCTGGACTGGTACCTGCCCCACATCCATGACGGCAAACCAACCGACGACGCCAAGCGGCAGGATTTTTTCGCCGTTTGGGACCGGTTGATCGCCAAGCTTGCCGATGTGGAAACAGGGCTCGTCTTGCGCGACTTCCACTCGCCGAACATCATCTGGCAGCAGGACAAACCAGCGCCGCAGCAAGTGGGCATCATCGATTTTCAGGATGCGATGATCGGACCGACCGCCTATGACCTCGCCTCTCTGGTACAGGACGCGCGGGTGACCATCCCGCCTGATCTGCAGGCGCGGATGATGGAGCGCTATCTCGATATCCGCCGAAAGAACCCTGCCTTCGATGAAAAGGTGTTTCTCAAGGCCTTCGCCATCATGGCGGCGCAACGCAATTGCAAGCTGGTCGGCGCCTGGGTTCGCCTTTTGAAACGCGATGGCAAGCCGAGCTATATGAAGCACATGCCACGCACCTTCACCTATATGCGGGCCGCGCTTGACCATCCCGAACTTGCGCCGCTGCGGGACTGGTTTGCGCGCGCGGGCATAGACCTCAACTCTCACTGAAGCTTTTCCCATGACGATCAGACAAGCGATGGTTCTGGCAGCAGGTCTCGGCACGAGAATGCGCCCGATCACCGACACGATCCCCAAGCCGCTGGTCAAGATCGCGGGCAAGCCGATGATCGATTATGTGCTCGATCTCCTAGCAGCGGCGGGCATCGAGACGGTTTCCATCAACGTCCATCACCATGCCGACCAGATGGTCGCGCATCTTGAAGGCCGTCACGACCTTGAGATCCTGATCTCGGATGAGCGCTCGCAGCTGCTGAATTCCGGCGGCGGTCTCGCCAAGGGTTTGAAGTTGCTCGCGCCGGGACCGGTTCTGGTGATGAATGCCGATCTCTTCTGGGTCGGTGAAACGCCAGGCCTTCCCACCAATCTACAGAAGCTTGCGGCAGGGTTCGACGCTGGCCGCATGGATATGGCAATGCTTTGCGTCGATATGGATCGCACAACCGGCCACAACGGCAAGAAGGATTTCAACTTCGCAGAGGATGGGCGCCTGACCCGTTATCAGGAGGGTGAACCCCACCCGGTGGTTTACGCTGGTGCGATCGCCATGGATTCGCGCCTGCTGAACGATGCCCCTGCCGATGCCTTCAACCTCAATATCTATTTCGACCGTGCCATTGCAAAAAACCGGTTGTATGGCGTGATGCTGGACGGTCAGTGGATTACGGTCGGCACACCGGATGCTATAGAGGATGCGGAGCGAACTATCGCTTCCGTTTAGAGTGCAGTGCATTCCTTAGGACGCACAAAGGACGCTCTAATGCTTTAAATCGAAGCATCGTGCTTTAATCCGAGAGAAGGTCGAACCATTGGCGCATGCCAAACGCATCCTGACCATCGCGCCGGGAACACCCTTTCTAAAGACGCTGGCGCAGAGCCTCTGTGCGGGGACACTCGCGAACGGCTTTGCCTATGATCCGGCCGACCCGCTGTCGCTTGCCCGCGTGACGATCTATGTGCCGACCCGCCGTTCGGCCCGTGTGTTGCGCTCCGAATTCGTCGATATTCTCGGCGGCCGTTCGGCCATTCTGCCGGTCATCCGCCCACTCGGCGAGACCGATGACGACAGCGGCTATTTCGACATTGAAACGCCTGCGACAATCGATCTTGCACCTCCAATTTCCAGCACGGCGCGGCTTGTGGAACTGGCACGACTGATTCTTGCCTGGCGAAACAGTCTACCGGATGCGATCCGCGCTATCCATTCCGATTCGCCGCTCGTGGCGCCTGCCAGCCCGGCGGATGCGATCTGGCTCGCGCGGGCACTCTCCGAAGTCATCGACGCGATGGATACGGAAGACAAGGACTGGGAAGCGCTTTCCGATCTCGATACGGCCGATCACGCCCAATGGTGGCAGTTGACGGCAAAGTTTCTGGAAATCGCAAGCATTTACTGGCCAGCTCGCCTCACCGAGCTTAACCGCTCTTCTGCCGGTCGGCACCGCAACGCCATCTTGCGCGCTGAGGCAGACCGGCTGAAGAAGAGCGTGACGACGGATCCAATCATCGTTGCAGGCTCCACTGGTTCCATTCCGGCTGCCGCCGATCTGATTGCTGCCGTCGCCTCGCTGCCGCATGGCACGGTCGTGCTTCCCGGTCTTGACCTCGACATGCCGGAAGATCAGTGGCAGGCGATCAATGAAGTCCCGGATGACGCGGCAAGCCGGACCCATTCGCAATATGGCCTTTTCATCCTGTTGCAAAAGCTCGGCGTCTTGCGTCGCGATGTGGAGCGGATCGGTGCGCTGGACCGCGACCTGCAAGACCGCGCCGCCATTTTTTCCACCGCCCTTGCGCCGGTTCGGGCGACAGCGGAATGGAACGAGTGGCGCGCGGACAAAACCCCGGCCTTTTTCGAAAATGCCTTCTCTGCTGCTTCGATGATAGAGGCTGCCAATGAACGCGAGGAGGCAACCGCAATTGCCATCGCGCTAAGACTGGCACTTGAAAAGCCCGGTCAGAACGGCCCGTCACAGGCAGCTCTCATCACGCCGGATCGCGGACTGGGCCGACGGGTGGCGACGGAGCTTGCCCGTTTTGGCATCGAGGCGGACGATTCCGCCGGTACGCCGCTCTCTGCCACGCCACAGGCCGGACTTCTGCAATTGGCGCTGGAAGCGATCTTGCGGCCTGGCGATCCGGTGGCGGTCATTTCTCTGTTAAAGCACCCGCTTTGTCGCTTTGGTCTTAGCGAACCTCAGATGACTGAGGCAGTTGCAGCGCTCGAGCTTCTGGCCCTGCGCGGAGGGCGCGAAGAGACGACGCTTGGCAACCTCGGTGAACTTCTGGCGCATCAGATGGCACTTCATGCCGACGATCGCCATCCGCCGCATTGGCGTACGGCACTGTCCGAGGATGCTCCGCTGGCGGCTGGAGAGTTGGCGGCGCGTGTTAAAGCCGCGATAGAACCGCTGGAACAGGCTTTCATCCATCACGATCCGCTGCGCGGTCGCCTCACCTCCCGCCTGACGCTGGCTGAATGGGCGGAGCGTTCGGGCCGGGTGATCGAGGCGATCTGCCTGGATGAGGCAGGGGATCTGGCAAGCCTTTGGTCCGGCGAGGCGGGCGAAAAGCTTTCAAGCCTGTTTGCCGAACTGATGGAGTGCGGCAACGCGTTGGAGGCGGATGGTCCCCAATGGATCGATATCGTCGCTGCCTTCGTCGCGGGCGAATCGATCAAACCACGCGCCATGCGACACCCGCGCGTTTTCATCTTTGGTGCGTTAGAAGCACGTTTGCAGAGCATGGACACCGTCATCATCGGCGGTCTGAATGAAGGCGTATGGCCGGGGCAAACGGCCAACAACCCCTTCCTGTCGCGCAGCATGAAAACGTCGATCGGGCTTGAGCCGCCGGAACGCCGTATCGGCCAATTGGCACATGATTTCGAGATGGCAAACGGCACGCGTCACATCATCTACAGCCGCGCGCTGCGCCAGGGTTCGACCCCTGCCGTCGCCTCGCGCTGGCTGCAAAGGCTGCTGGCGTTGGGCGGAGAGGATTTTGCCGAGGCGTTGAAGCAACGCGGCGAATCCTTCCGCCACTGGGCAATGATGCTGGATGACAGCGAGACGCAGGATCCGGCACGACGCCCTGCCCCTACCCCACCTGCCGATTTGCAGCCGAAGAGCTATTCCTTCAGCGAAGTCGGACGGCTGCGCCGCGACCCCTACTCCATCTATGCGCGGCGCATCCTGAAGCTCGATCCGCTGGACGAGTTCAATCGCGATCCAGGCGCTGCCGATCGCGGTACGCTCTATCACCGCATCATTGAGCTCTACTCCCGCGAGGAGCATGTTCCAGGCACGCCAGCATCCGAAGACGCAATGATGCGCGTGTTGAACGCGTGTTTCGACAAAGAAAACCTGCCGGCACATATCGATATCGTCTGGCGACCGCGCTTCGTTGCGGTGGCGCGCGAGTTTCTCGCCTGGGAGAAAGATCGCCGTCCCATGGTGCGCCGTTCCTATGTGGAAGCTCGCGCCGGACAGGACATTCCAGAGGCCGGTATCCGGCTGACCGGCGTGGCCGACCGGATCGACATCAAGACCAATGGCAAGGCGGATATTGTCGATTACAAGACGGGGCTCTCCCCGACTGTGAAGCAGGCCCGGTCCTTGCTCGATCCGCAACTGGCATTGGAAGCAGCAGCCTTGATGCGTGGTGCTTTCCGCGATGCCGGAATGCCGACGCCGGAGGATCTGATCTATGTGCGCCTGCGGCCCGGAGAACGCTTTGGCAACGATGTCGTCAACAACGAGAACGCCAAGGCGACCGCCAAGACGGTGCCGAAGAGCGCGGCGGAACTGGCGACGGACTCGATCGACCAACTGAGCAAGTTCATCAAAGCGTTGCGAGACGGTAAGAACGGCTTCGTGTCGCGCCTGATCCCGGAAGAACAGCAATCCTATGGCGGCGAGTACGACCATCTGGCGCGTGTCTCCGAATGGTCCACCGCAGAACCGGGAGATGGCGATGGCGAATGATCTTTTCGAATACGCCGCCGAGCAGGCTCTCGATCATGGGCCGGAGCGCGACGAACCAAGCGCATGGATCGACTGGACGACACGGCAGCAGACCCGCGCGTCCGATCCGAAAAGCTCGGCGTGGGTGTCGGCCAATGCGGGTTCGGGCAAGACACATGTTTTGACGCAGCGGGTGATTCGTCTGCTGCTGGCCGGTTGCCGCCCCTCAGCCATTCTCTGCCTGACCTATACGAAGGCGGCGGCCTCGGAAATGTCGAGCCGTGTCTTCGATCGCCTCGCGGATTGGGCCACGCTTTCCGACGCCGCCTTGAAAGACCGTATCGCGACAATTGAAGGGCGTGTCCCGGACGCAATCAAGCTGAAGGAGGCGCGCCGTCTTTTCGCCAAGGCGCTGGAAACGCCGGGCGGGTTGAAAATCCAGACGATCCACGCCTTCTGCGAAGCGCTGCTGCACCAGTTTCCGCTGGAAGCGAACGTCGCTGGCCACTTCTCGGTTCTCGATGATCGTGCCGCCAGCAGTCTTTTAGCAGAAGCGCGCCGCAGCCTGCTGACCGCCGTTTCGCTGGAACGCGACACACCACTGGCGCTGGCGCTTGCCTATGTGCTCGATCTGGCCGACGAGACCGGGCTGGAAGCGCTGCTGAGCGCCATCGTTGCCAACCGCAATCCTCTGCGCGGCTTTCTTGAAGACGCTGCACGCAGCGGCGGGATCGACGCGGCGCTTCGACGCCATGCCCGCATCGGTGCCAGTGAGACGCTTGAGACGGCAGCGGCGGCCTATTGGCCACTCCCAGGTCTCTCCGGCCTGTCGCTCGACACCTATCTGACGCTTTCCGACGAGGTTGGCGGGGCGCGCACCCATGAGGTGTCCTTTGCGTTGCGGGAAGCAGCGAGAGAAAGCGACCCATTCAAGCGTATCACCTTCATTGAAAGCGCGCTGCTCACCCAGAAGGGCGAGCGCAAATCCGATGCTTACGTCATCAACAAGGCGATGCAGACCGCAGAACCCAATCTTCTGGATGACCTGACGCTTGCGCGCGCCCATGTGGTTGCTTGCCGCGACCGGTACCGGACGCTGCGCATGCTGGAAGCCACCAGGCATGCTCTCACACTTGCGGATCGGCTGATCGGCGACTTCGAGGACTTGAAGAAGCAACGCAGCCAACTCGATTTCGAAGACCTGATCGAGCGCGCAGCCACGCTTCTTAACCGCGATACGGCAGGTGCCTGGGTACATTACAAGCTGGACCAGGGCATCGACCATATACTTGTCGATGAGGCACAGGACACCAGCCCGGTACAGTGGTCGATCATCCAGTCGCTGGCGGCAGATTTCTTCCATGGCGAGACGGCGCGCGCTGATCAACGCACGCTGTTTGCCGTGGGTGATGAGAAGCAGTCGATCTATTCTTTCCAGGGCGCAAGGCCGGAGCGGTTTTCGCAGGAACGCGAAGAGACGGCGCGGCGGGTGACTGCCGTCCAGCAGATCTTTCATCCCGTGCGTCTGCCGCTCTCCTTCCGTTCAACGGCGGATGTGCTGGCTGCAGTGGATCAGGTCTTCTCTTTACCCGAGAATGCTGCCGGTCTCAGCGCCGACAACGAACCCGTAGAGCATCGCTCCAACCGCCTTGGCCAGCCCGGAACGGTGGAACTGTGGGACATGGTTGCCGCCGAGCCCGCGGAAGATGAAGAAGACTGGACGGCACCCTTCGATGCGTTGCGCGAAAGCGCCCCGCCCGCCATCGTCGCACGCAGGATTGCCGCGCGTATCGCAGCGATGATCGGCACCGAAACGGTGATCGAGAACGGTGTCGAACGTTTTATCGAGGCGGGCGACATTCTGGTGCTGGTGCGCAAGCGCCATGCCTTCGTCAACGCGCTGACGCGCGAACTGAAGCAGCGCAAGAACATTCCCGTTGCCGGTGCCGACCGCTTGCGGCTGACGGACCACATCGCCATCCAGGATCTGCTGGCCCTCGGGCGCTTCGTGCTTTTGCCGCAGGACGATCTGTCACTTTCGGCGTTACTGAAAAGCCCGCTCTTCAACCATGATGAAGACGATATTTTTGACCTAGCGGCCAAGCGTCCAGAGAAGACAAGCGTTTGGGACTGCTTGCAGCAGCACGCTGGGGAGGATGGGAGCCGCTTTACCGACACGCTGAAGACGCTCTCGACGCTTATTGCGCTCTCCCGTAGCGCGACGATCCATGATTTCTACGCGGCGGTGATGACGATTCATGGCGGTCGCAAGCGCTTTCTTGCGCGGCTGGGCAACGAAGCGAGCGACGTTCTGGACGAGTTTCTATCCTTCGCGCTCGATCATGAAAAGACAGGCCTTCCCGGCCTGCAATCTTTCATTTCCGTGCTGGAGACAGACGCGCCGGAAATCAAGCGTGAGCAGGACAAGGAGCGCGGTGAAGTCCGCATCATGACGGTTCATGCCTCCAAGGGTCTCGAGGCACCCGTGGTGTTTCTGGTCGATGGCGGCTCGAAGGCCTTCATTCCAAGCCATGTGCCTCGGCTACGCTTTCTCGAGACCAAGGATGCGGCATTTCCCGTATGGCTGCCGGGAAAGAGCTTCGACAACACGCTGATCGACCAGGATGATGGCCGCTTGAAGGATGCAGCGGAGCAGGAGTATCGCCGCCTCCTCTATGTCGCCATGACGCGCGCTGCCGACCACCTGATCGTTTGCGGCTATCGCGGACCGAAGGACAACCCGGATTGCTGGCACCAGATGATCAAGCGGGCGCTTGCCGCCGATGAAGCACGATGCGCGTCGCATCAGTTCCAGGCAGGTGGCGAAGCCTGGGACGGTCTGTTGTGGCAAATGCATACGCAGGCACCCAGAACGATCGCCGAGAGCAAGGTGCTGCCGAGCGCCGAACCTGAGGCATTTCCCGCCTCGCTGATGCAACCACTGCCACCGGCTCCTGCCCTTCCCCGGCCGCTCAGCCCGTCCGGCGCCGGGACGATCGTCGATGACGGCGCAGACGATCTTATCGTCTCCTCCCCGCTCTTTACCAAACCGGAAACATCGTCCGGCCTTGCGCTGCAACGCGGGCGTCTTGTGCACCGGATGCTGCAGACGCTGCCCGACTATCCCCAGCATGAGCGGGAAGACGCCGCCCGTCGCTATGCGGAGCGCGCGGCGCGCTACTGGCCAGAGAGGGAACGCGAGAGGCTCATCAGCACCACCCTTGCCGTTCTGTCCGAACCGGCAATTCAATCGGCCTTCTCCGCCAGCAGCCGGGCAGAAGTCTCGATCATGGGGACATTGCGCCTTGGCAAACAGGATTTCGCCGTTTCCGGCCGGATCGACCGCCTCGCGGTGGATGGCGAGCACGTCATTCTGGTGGATTACAAGACCAATCGGGTACCGCCAGCCAACGAGAACACCATTCCATTCGCCCATATCGCCCAGCTTGCAATCTATCGCGAGATCTTGAAGCCGCTCTACCCGGACAAAGTCTTCACCTGCGCGCTCGTCTATACGGAGAACGCATCCTTCGTGACGCTCAAGGACGAAGCGCTGACACAAGCCCTTGCCGCAATCTCGACAAAGTGAGATACCGGACATTGAAAATGCTCATCCCCCGCATCACATGAATGCCGAACAGATTCACTGAAAGGAGAGCCAATTATGGCTACCGTGAAAGTCGATACCTCCAACTTCCAGTCCGAAGTTCTCGAATCCGCCGAGCCCGTCGTCGTGGATTTCTGGGCCGAGTGGTGCGGCCCATGCAAGATGATCGCGCCGAGCCTCGAAGAGATCGCGACGGAACTCTCTGGCAAGGTGAAGGTCGCCAAGCTGAACATCGACGAAAATCCTGAGCTTGCTGCTCAGTTCGGCGTTCGCTCCATCCCGACGCTTGCCATGTTCAAGGGCGGTGAAGTGGCTGATATCAAGGTCGGTGCCGCTCCCAAGACGGCACTTTCCGCCTGGATTTCCAGCGCTGCCTGATCGTTTGCCAATGCAAGATTAAAAGAAGGCCCGGTTCTGCCGGGCTTTTTTCTTGGTCGCCGGTTGCGTAATGCCTTGGCGATTATTGTGGCGGTGTGCCATTCAGCGCCAGCGCATTACCGGCGAGATAGAGCGATCCGCCGATCAGGATTCGCGGCGCGGGCTTGTTAGGGTCGAGACGCTTCGCCAACTCTTCAAGAGCTTCTTCGATGGAAGCCGTAGGAGCCGCCGTCAGTCCGGCGTCAAAGACGGCGTGAGCGAGGACGACGGGGTCGATCGCTGCATCCGACCCGTGGATCGGCACGGTAAAGACGTATTCGGCAATGCCGGCGAAGGCCTTGAAATAGCCGACCTGATCCTTGGTGTTGATCATTCCGGCAATCAGAATCAGCGGACGCGCGCTCTTTTCTTCAAACCCTGCCATGGCTTCGGCGATGACTTCGCCCGCGCCAGGGTTGTGACCGCCGTCAATCCAGATTTCGCTCCCCTTTGGCGCAAGGTCAAAGATGCGGCCACGGGTGATGCGTTGCAGGCGGCCCGGCCATTCGACCGAGGTCATGGCCTTTTCGATCATGCGGTCGGTCACGCTGAAGCCGGCAGCCTTGACGGCGCGAATGGCAGCCGCGGCATTGCCGAGCTGATGGCGACCGGGCAGGCGCGGCAGCGGCGCATCGACAAGGCTGAACTCGTCCTGATAGACCATGCGTCCATGTTCTTCATGGGCGGAGAAATCCTGACCATAGACGGCTGTCGGACACTTCAGCCGCTCGGCGGTAGCGATCAGCACATCGAGTGCGGCGTCGTATTCCTGATAGCCGATGACCACCGGCGAGCCGGTCTTCATAATGCCAGCCTTTTCCGCGGCGATGAGTTCGACGCGATCGCCGAGATAGGCCTGATGGTCGAGCGAGATCGGCATGATCACCGAGACCGCCGGGTTGGAAATGACGTTGGTCGCATCGAAACGGCCGCCAAGACCGACTTCCAGAACGACCACATCCGCTGGCTGTTCGGCAAAGAGCAAGAACGTCACGGCGGTCAGGATTTCAAAAACGGTGATATGCTGGCCATCATTCGCGGCTTCCACTCTTGCCAGGGCATCTGCAAGCATGGCGTCTTCCACCAGTCGCCCGGGTGCGCCGGAGACACCGATGCGATATCGTTCGTTCCAGTTGACCAGATGCGGTGAGGTGTGAACGTGGACGGCAAGGCCTGCCGCTTCCAGCAGAGCACGGCTGAAGGCAGAGACCGAGCCTTTGCCATTGGTGCCCGCCACATGAATGACGGGCGGCAGGCGCTTGTGGGGATTGCCGAGCTTCTCAAGGAGACGGGTGATCCTGTCCAATGATAGATCGAAGCCCTTAGGATGAAGCTGCATCAATCTGTCGATGATGCGTTCTGCCTCGCTCATGTCAGGCTTCGTCATATCCGTCATCCACCCCTCCGGAGCGATTTGTTCGAGGTGTCAGGCCGTGGCGGCCAGAGGCACGACATCCTTCGAGGTGTTGGCAGGCGTCTTCGTCATGATCTTTAAAAGATTGGCGAGCGTATCGGGGATCGCGTGGCGATCTACGACCATATCCACCATGCCGTGGTCGAGAAGATATTCCGAAGTCTGGAAACCCTCGGGAAGCTTTTCGCGGATGGTCTGCTCGATGACGCGCTTGCCGGCGAAGCAGATTTCAGCCCCAGGCTCGGCAATGTGGACATCACCCAGCATGGCGTAAGAGGCTGTCACACCGCCCGTCGTCGGGTTGGTCAGGACCACGATGTAAGGCATGCCCGCCTCTTTGAGCATGTTGACTGCAACCGTCGTGCGCGGAAGCTGCATCAGCGAGAGTATGCCTTCCTGCATGCGCGCACCGCCGGAAGCCGGGAACATAACGAGTGGGCAGCGCTCGGAAATCGCGCGCTCGAATGCCTTGACGATCGCCTCGCCTGCGGCAATGCCGAGCGAGCCACCCATGAACTGGAACTCATGCACGACGGCGACGATCTTCAGGCCTTGAAGCTTGCCGACGCCCGCCAGGATCGTGTCTTCCTGTTCGGTCTTTACGCGGCTGTCACGCAAGCGGTCGGAGTATTTCTTCGAATCACGGAATTTCAGCGGGTCCTGTGCCACTTTCGGCTGAGGCAGCGCCTCATAGGCACCGTCATCGAAAAGATCGGCAAGGCGCGCCTTTGCTGGCATCTTCATGTGGAAGCCGGATGCGGGAATGACCCACTTGTTATCTTCCAGATCCTTGTGGAAGACCATCTCACCGGTTTCCGGGCACTTGATCCAGAGGTTTTCCGGGGTGTCCCGGCGGCCCAGCATGGAATTGATCCGCGGGCGTACGTAATTGGTAATCCAGTTCACGTTCTTTACTCCTGACTGTCCGCGCTGAACCGACGATCCTTCGGCAGCAGTTGAGCGGAATGGTGACGCATCGCTGCTATTTCAACCGTATTCCGCTCGTCTTCTTCTTAATTCAAAATCAGCATGGCGATTTCAAGTCGGTGCCGACCTGATACCACCTTGGTCTTACGCGCGCGAGGCGCGCACGCCTGTCGAGAGGCCCTTTACCAGCGTTGTTACCGCCGGCACAGTGTCATTCGTCGCCTTGCCATCCTTGGTAAGGCTCAGCGCAATCTGGTTGACGATGGCCGAACCGACCACGACACCATCGGCCACCGCACCGATCGCCTTTGCGTGATCGGCCGTCTTGACGCCGAAGCCGACGCAGACGGGCAGATCAGTATGCGACTTGATCCGCTCCACGGCACCGGAAATAGTCGACGGATCGGGCAAGGCCGAACCGGTGATCCCGTTCATCGAGACATAATAGACGAAGCCGGAGGTGTTCTTCAGGACGGTCGGAAGACGCTTCTCATCGGTTGTCGGCGTTGCCAGACGGATGAAATTGACGTCCTTCTCGACAGCAGGGATGCACAATTCGTCATCCATTTCCGGTGGCAGATCGACCACGATCAGGCCGTCGATTCCGGCGGAAAGCGCATCGTCCAGAAATTTGTCGACGCCATAGATGTAGATCGGATTGTAGTAACCCATCAGCACGATTGGCGTCTCGTCATCTTCCTTACGGAATTCACGCGCCAGATCGAGCGTGGTTGCCAGCGTCTGGCCACCCTTCAGCGCCCGCTGTCCGGCCATCTGGATCGCCGGGCCATCCGCCATCGGGTCGGAAAACGGCATGCCGAGTTCGATCACATCGGCACCGGCTTCCGGCAGAGCCTTCATGATACCGAGCGAAGTTTGGAAATCAGGATCGCCGCCCATGAAGTAAGTCACGAGGGCCGGACGATTTTGCGCACGCAGATCGGCAAAGCGCTTGTCCATACGTGCAGTCATATCAGAGTCCCATTCCCAGAATTTTACCGACCGTGAAAATATCCTTGTCGCCGCGGCCACAGAGATTCATCACAATGATCTCATCCTTGCCCATCTTCGGCGCGCGCTTGATGACTTCCGCCAAGGCGTGGCTTGGCTCGAGTGCCGGAATAATGCCTTCCGTGCGTGTCAGCATCTGGAAGGCCTCAAGCGCTTCATTGTCCATGATCGGCACATATTCCACGCGACCGGCATCCTTCAGCCAGGAATGCTCAGGCCCGATGCCCGGATAATCGAGACCCGCCGAGATGGAATGGCCTTCCTTGATCTGGCCGTCACCATCCTGGAGAAGATAGGTGCGGTTGCCATGCAGGACTCCCGGCGATCCAGCGGTGAGAGAGGCGCAATGCTCTTCGCCGTCCAGCCCCTTGCCGCCCGCTTCGACGCCGACAATCTTGACGCTCGTATCGTCGAGGAATGGATGGAACAGGCCGATGGCGTTGGAGCCACCGCCCACGGCTGCGACCAGCATATCCGGCAAACGACCCTCGAGTGCCAACAGCTGCTCACGCGCTTCCTTACCGATAACCGACTGGAACTCACGCACCATTTCCGGATAGGGATGCGGGCCAGCTGCTGTCCCGATCATGTAATAGGTGTCGTCGACATTGGTGACCCAGTCGCGCAGCGCCTCGTTCATGGCATCCTTCAGCGTGCCGTGGCCAGCCGTCACCGGCTTCACTTCGGCACCGAGGAGCTTCATGCGGAACACGTTGGGCGCCTGACGCTCCACATCCGTCGCGCCCATGTAGACCACGCACGGAATACCAAAGCGCGCGGCGACCGTCGCGGAGGCCACGCCGTGCTGACCGGCACCGGTTTCGGCGATGATGCGGGTCTTGCCCATGCGCTTGGCAAGAAGGATCTGGCCAAGGCAGTTGTTGATCTTGTGCGAACCGGTGTGGTTCAACTCATCGCGCTTGAAGTAGATCTTCGCGCCACCGAGTTCGGCCGTCAGGCGCTCGGCGAAATAGATCGGGCTCGGGCGGCCGGTATAATGGGTGTTGAGGTGTTCAAGCTCCGCCTTGAACTCCGGATCGTTCTTGGCCTTTTCCCACTCGGCTTGCAGGTCGAGGATCAAAGGCATCAGCGTTTCGGCAACGAAGCGGCCTCCGTAGATGCCGAAGCGTCCGTCCTCATCGGGACCGGCGCGAAACGAGTTGGGTTTCAGCGTTTCGTTCACTTTCAAACTCCCTGCAGCCTAGTGGAATGAATTTGACATTTGATACCCACTCGCGGCGATCTCTAGGATCAAATGTCAAATTCGTAAATTCCACTCGCAATAAAAACTAACTAGTGGTCTTTATGATTTTGATATTTGCCCTCGAGGTCGCTTCGAGCGGTAGCAAATGTCAAAATCTGACCACTAGCCGATCGAACCGCATCGAAAAATGCGTCGATCCTGGCCAAATCCTTCACACCCGGCGCGCTTTCCACGCCTGAGGACACATCCAGTCCACCTGCCCCGGTTTTCGCCAGAGCCTCAGCGACGTTATCGGCGTTCAGTCCCCCGGAAAGCATGTAATTCACGCCTTCGTCAAGAGAATGCAGAACACTCCAATCAAAGGAGACGCCATTGCCTCCCGGCAGTTCAGATCCCGCCGGCGCCTTGGCATCGAAAAGAAAACTGTCCGCGATCCCGATATAGGGATCGATCTTGGCGAGATCATCGGCGTCACGGATAGAAAAAGCTTTCATTACCGGCAGGCCGTAGAGCGCCTTGATGCTCAATACGCGCTCCGGGCTCTCGCTGCCATGCAATTGAAGGATATCAGGTTTCAGAAGATCGATGATCTCATCCAGCTCGTCGTTGTCGGCGTTGACAGTGACGGCAACGATCTTGACGCTGCCACGGACGGCATCCACCAATTTTCCGGCGATATCCGGCTCGATGTTGCGCGGGCTCTTCTCGAAGAAGATGAAACCGATATGCGTCGCCCCGCGCCGAACCGCGCGTTCGACGGCTTCCGGCGTTTTCAGCCCGCAAATCTTGATGTCCGGTGTTCTGGCACTTTTCATGACTGGGACGTGACATGAAACGGCGTGCGAGTCGAGCCAAAATGCGGGGGAAGACGATCAGCCCAGACATGTTTCACGTGAATCCAAACCTTTGATTGAGCTCAATCGAAGTCTATGGCGTGAAGTTGAGACCCGTTCTGCTTTAGCCAGGCTTTTGCCTTCTCCATCTCCGGGCAGAGCTTCTTGCACAGTGCCCAGAATTTCGGCCCGTGGTTCATCTCTTTCAGATGGGCGACTTCGTGAGCGGCAAGATAATCGATAACGCTTTCCGGCGCCATGACGATGCGCCAGGAGAAGCTCAGGTTGCCCTCATGCGAACAGGACCCCCAGCGGCTGCGGGTATCCTTCATTGAAATGGAGCGCACCGGCCTTCCAACAGCCTTGGCGTGGATTGCCACAAACCGCTCAAGATCGGCGCGTGCTTCCTTCTTGAGGAAGGTCGCAACGCGGCGTCCGGTATGTTCGGGCAAACCGCTGACCTTGAGCAGAGGCTGACCGTTTTCATCCTGGGCGATGTGGGTGATACCGCGCATCGATCCCGTGTGCCGGATGGCGTGCGGCGTGCCGCGGATGGAAATGGTCGCACCATCGCTCATCCCCGTTGGCGCAGAAAACTTGGAAAACTTGGTTTCCAGCCAGCCCTGATGACGATCGAGAAACATGTCGACCTGCGCGTGATGCAGACCGTAGGGGATGGTCAGCGTCAGTGCTTTGCCGCCCGGCTCGATGCGAAGCGTGATGCGTGTTGCCCGCTGATTCTCCTTGATGGTGATCGGCACATTCCGCCCGCCAACGTCCACCGTGCGTTGGGTGAACACCGGTTTGCGGGAAGACGTCGATTTTGGGGACTTTCGAAGCAGCGAAAACATGACGCCGTCATAGCGCTTTCCGCCTGTAAAAGCCATCCGCTCCGTTCACCGCCCGGATTGATGGTCTTTGAAAAAGGCCACCATCTGCGGAACGATCTCGTTGCGGAAGCGCGAACCGTTGAAGACGCCGTAATGGCCGACATCCGGCTGCATATAATGGCGCCGTTTCTCTGCTGGCAGATTCAGGCAAAGATCATGCGCCGCCTTCGTCTGGCCGACACCGGAGATATCGTCATTCTCGCCCTCGACGGTGAAGAGCGCAACGTTGCGTATCGCAGCCGGATCAACCACCCTGCCCCTGTGCATCATCGTGCCTTTTGGAAGAGCATGCTCGATAAAGACGGTCTCGACGGTCTGGAGGTAGAACTCGGCAGTCAGGTCCATAACGGCGAGATATTCGTCGTAGAACTCTCGGTGCTTTTCAGCCGAATCGCCGTCGTTCTTGACGAGGTTCAGATAGAAATCCTTATGCGCCGTCATGTGCCGGTCGAGATTCATCGACATGAAGCCGGACAGCTGCAGGAAACCCGGATAGACGGAACGCCCGAAGCCGGGTTGCGGCCACGGAACAGCCATGACGACATTGTCGCGAAACCAGTCGATCGGCTTTGCTTTTGCCAGCTCGTTGACGCCGGTGGGATTGATGCGCGTATCGATCGGTCCACCCATCAGCGTCATCGACGCCGGTGCAAGGGGATGTTGATCCGCCTCCATCAACGCCACGGCAGCAAGGACTGGCACCGAGGGCTGGCAGACGGCGACCACATGGGCGCCACCACCCAAATGATGCAGCATCTCGATCACGTAGGAGATGTAATCATCCAGATCGAAGCGGCCTTCCGTCAGTGGAACCGTACGCGCATCGATCCAGTCGGTGATGTAGATATCCGCATGGGGAAGCAGCGCTTCCACCGTGCCGCGCAAAAGCGTGGCGTAGTGACCGGACATCGGTGCCACCAACAGGATTTTAGGATCGGCTGGCCGATCTTCGGGAAGCGTACGATTGAAGTGGATCAGTCGGCAGAAGGGTTTCGACCAGACAACCTCCTCATAGACCGCGGTGATTTTGCCATCGATCACGGTCTTGGAAATCCCGAATTCAGGCTTGCCATAGCGACGCGTCAAACGCTCGAAGACTTCAAAGCCAGCGTCAAGGCTGCGGCCAAAGGCGGTGTTGGACAGGGGATTAAGAGGATTGTTGCATGCCTGGCGCATCAGGTCGGCACCGGCCCGCAAGGGTGCCATGGCCGCATGGTTCATTTCATAAAGATGGTAGAACACGAATAAACGCCTCCCGTCGTCATCGTCGTCTTTTGTGACAGTCTAGCATCTTTTCGCAGTTGCACAAAACTGCTTGGTTCAGCCCTGCCCCCTCCTCCGGCCGGATACGGAGCGCGAGGAGGAGGCTGGACCGGTTCATTCTTTAGATATCGGCGACGAACGTCTGCTTCTGAGAGCCAAGACCTTCAATACCGAGTTCAACGACATCGCCTGCTTTGAGGAAGCGCTGTGGCTTCATGCCGAGACCGACACCCGGAGGTGTGCCGGTGGAGATGACATCGCCTGGGTGCAGCGACATGAACTGGCTGAGATAGGACACGACATTGGCAACACCATAGACCATGGTCTTGCTGGAGCCGTCCTGCATGGTCTCACCATTGACCTTCAGCCACATGCCGAGGTTCTGCGGATCGGCAATCTCGTCCTTGGTAACGAGCCACGGGCCGATCGGGCCGAAGGTGTCACAGGACTTGCCCTTGGTCCACTGGCCCTGGCGCTCCGTCTGGAAGGCACGTTCGGAGACATCGTGCGAGACACAGTAGCCAGCAACGTAATCGAGCGCGTCGGCTTCCGACACATATTTCGCTGTCTTGCCGATGACGACGCCGAGTTCGACTTCCCAGTCGGTCTTTTCAGAGCCACGCGGAATGACGACATTGTCGTTCGGGCCGACGATGGCCGAGGTGGCCTTCATGAAGATGACTGGCTCGGGTGGAACGGCGGCACCAGTTTCTGCAGCATGGTCGGAGAAGTTGAGACCGATGCAAATGAACTTGCCGGTTCCGGCAACGCAAGCGCCAATGCGATCTTCGGTGAGAACCGGAAGCGTGGACAGATCGAGTGCCGCAATCTTCTTCAAGCCTTCCGGCGAAATCGCTTCGCCGCCAATGTCCTTCACGTGGGCAGAGAGATCGCGGACTTTTCCTTCCGCATCGAGAATGGCGGGCTTTTCGTGGCCGGGCTGGCCGACGCGCATCAGTTTCATGGATCTCTCCCAGTTGTCAGACAAGATGATGCATATATGAACGAACTATTTATCCTTGTCACCCCTTGACCATGAAGAGGCCGAAAAAATACGATCGCCATTCCTTTCCTCCTCTGTTGATAAGGACAGATCATGACGACCAGCAATTCTCGTGAGACAGATTATCCTATTCACCCTCTTTTTCTCGATCGCTGGTCGCCGCGCGCCTATGACGGCGAGCCGATACCAAAGGACGATGTGCTGACGATCCTCGATGCAGCGCGATGGACGCCCTCTGCTTCCAACCTGCAACCTTGGCGCTTCGTCTATGCACTTAAGGGCTCGCCAGAATGGGACGGGTTCGTCAGCTTTCTGATGGAAGGAAATCAGCGCTGGGCCAAGAACGCTGCGGCCCTGATCGTCATCCTGTCGCGCACCTACAATCTCCGCGATGGCGAGAAGAAGCCTGCGACCACCCACTCCTTCGACGCCGGTGCTGCCTGGTTTGCTCTTGCCATGCAGGCGCATAAGCTTGGTTATCATGCCCATGGGATGGCCGGCATATTCAAGGATAAGATCGCCGAGCAATTGGACGTGCCGGAAGGCTACGCCGTGGAAGCCGTGGTCGCGATTGGCAAGATCGCCCATAAGAGCACGCTTCCTGATGATCTTGCAGAACGGGAGGTACCGAGCAAAAGGCTTCCGCTGTCGGAGATCGCGTTCGAAGGTAAGTTCACCGGAAAGGCGGACTGACGTTCGGGAGATCCGAATGGTAGCCGGATTCTAAAGAATGAGGCGATGCCCGAGAAGACGCTCGGAATCTGACTCGCCATGCGATTGTAGTCGGGTTCCTTCACTCTCTCGCCATCCTCTGACTTAATCCGAGGATTACCAGCGCCGCTCTGAATGCAACGTAGCAAATGTCACGTCAGTTCGAGCATGATGGAGGCACAGACACCCCTTCTCATCAGCAAAAAACCCGGCAGCGATGCCGGGTTTCTTAATAAACTGTTTCACGTGAATCGTGATGCAACACGATCCACAGCCAACTCAGATATCGAGGTTCGCGACGCTGAGCGCGTTTTCCTGAATAAAGTCGCGACGTGGTTCGACTTCATCGCCCATCAGTCGGGCAAACAGCCCATCGGCGTCGGTCGCGTCATTGACCTTGACCTGGAGCAGCGAGCGGACGTTGGCGTCAAGCGTCGTTTCCCACAGCTGCTCGGCGTTCATTTCACCAAGACCCTTATAGCGCTGCATGGAGAGACCCTTGCGCCCTGCGGCAAAGATCGCTTCCAGAAGCGCGCGGGGACCGGAGATCTGCAGGCTTCCATCCTTGCGTTGCAAGACCGGGACGGTCGCATAGACCTCGCGGCTACGCGCGGCCAGCTGATCGATATGGCGGGCATCGGCGGAACCGAGCAGGCCCATGTCGATGGTGGAAAGTTCCTTGACGCCGCGCACCATGCGCTGGAAGCGCAAGCCCCCATCGGCCAAAACCTCACCAGACCAGCCACGCTCGGTCTCTTCAGCGATCATGTCCAGACGGCGAGAAACTTCAGCCACCGTCGCGTCTGCCTGGCTGGCGTCAGCCGAGATTTCAGGATTGAGCGCACCGGCGATCGCCGCCTGCTCCACGACGGAACGGTTGTAGCGGGAGTGTAGGCCGTCGATCAGCGAGCGCATGCGAACGGCATCCGCAATCACTTCGCGCAAATCTTCTCCAACTCGAACTTCGCCCGAGCCAAGCGTCAGCGATGCTTCCTCTATCCCCATGGAGATCAGGTAATCTTCAAGCGCCTTTTCATCCTTCAGATACTGAACGGATTTGCCGCGCGTCACCTTATAGAGAGGTGGCTGGGCGATATAGAGATGGCCGCGCTCGATCAATTCCGGCATCTGGCGGAAGAAGAAGGTCAGAAGCAGCGTGCGAATATGGGCGCCGTCCACATCAGCATCGGTCATGATAATGATCTTGTGGTAGCGCAGCTTATCGGCATTGAACTCGTCCTTGCCAATCGACGTGCCAAGAGCTGTGATCAGCGTGCCGATTTCCTGGCTGGACAGCATCTTGTCGAAGCGGGCACGTTCGACATTGAGGATCTTGCCGCGCAGCGGCAGGATCGCCTGGGTCTCACGTGAGCGTCCCTGTTTGGCCGAACCGCCAGCGGAGTCACCCTCGACGAGGAAGAGTTCGGACTTCGCCGGATCGCGCTCGGAGCAATCCGCAAGCTTGCCCGGCAGCGAGGCGATATCGAGCGCGCCCTTACGACGGGTCAGCTCGCGTGCCTTGCGCGCCGCTTCACGTGCGATGGCAGCTTCGACTACTTTGCCGACAAGGATTTTCGCTTCCGTCGGATGTTCTTCGAACCAGGTGCTGAGCGCTTCGTTGACAAGATTTTCGACAACCGGACGCACTTCGGAGGAAACGAGCTTGTCCTTGGTCTGCGACGAGAATTTCGGGTCAGGAACCTTCACCGACAGAACGGCAGTCAGACCTTCACGGCAGTCTTCGCCCTGAAGCGAGACTTTTTCCTTCTTGGTGATGCCGGAGCTATCCGCATAGGATGTGACCTGACGCGTCAGCGCACCGCGGAAGCCTGCCATATGCGTGCCGCCGTCGCGCTGGGGAATGTTGTTGGTAAAGCAGAGCACATTCTCGTGGTAGCTGTCGTTCCACCACATGGCCACTTCCACCGTGATGCCGTCCTTTTCGCCGCGAATGGAGACGGGCTTATCCACCAGCGGCTTCTTAGCGCGGTCGAGATAGCGCACGAAGGCTTCGAGACCGCCATCGTAAACCATCTCCTCCTGCTTGATATCGGAGTGGCGCTTGTCGGTCAGAAGAATGCGAACGCCGGAATTGAGAAAGGCGAGTTCGCGCAGGCGATGTTCGAGAGTGGCGTAATTATATTCCGTCATGGTGAAGGTCTCGGTACTCGCCAGGAAGGTGACTTCCGTGCCGGAGCGGCCTTCATATTCGCCGATAACTTCCAGCGGCTTGTCCGCGACGCCATGGGTGAAGGAGATTTCATGGACCTTGCCGTTGCGGCGGATACGAAGCTTCAGCCAGACGGACAGGGCGTTGACGACCGAAACGCCCACGCCATGCAGACCACCAGAGACCTTATAGGAATTCTGGTCGAACTTGCCGCCGGCGTGGAGCTGCGTCATGATGACTTCAGCAGCGGACACGCCTTCGCCGGTGTGTATGTCTGTCGGGATGCCGCGACCGTTATCCGTGACGGTGACGGAGCCATCGGCATTCAACGTCACGGTGACGAGATCGGCATGACCGGCCAGCGCCTCGTCGATGGCGTTGTCCACCACCTCATAGACCATGTGGTGAAGGCCGGACCCATCGTCAGTATCCCCGATATACATGCCGGGACGTTTGCGCACAGCATCGAGGCCCTTGAGAACCTTGATCGAATCGGCTCCATATTCCGTATTCACGCTGTTTTCGCTCGACGGTGTTTCAGTCATAAGCATTCTTTCCAATGGGCGCTGCCAGAGCGCACCGCTTTTTCGGGCGCGCAATCGCAGCGAATCACTTTCAATCCAGTTGGCCGACTATAGGAATTCCGCCCCGATATCCAAAGTCTGCGCCCCTCAAACCCTCGATAAAACAGGGGATAGCGCGACTTTCAGTCACAAGAACGGCCTTTTTGCAGCACGGCTGATAACTCGTCTATCACAGTCGGAGGCAGCTTGCGAATATCACGCGCAAGAGCGTTGGCAAAAGCGGTATATTCCGGCGCAAGACCCACCGTATCGATGGTGACACGGGGATGCGATGTACCCGCCAAGCGGAACAATTCCTCGGCGTCATCCCAGATGATGTTGAAGTACCCAGCAATGCGCTGCAACATATCAAAGCTTGGGGTACCACGTTTCCCGTGTTCCAGAGCAGAGAGATAGGCAGGCGAGACGCCGATTGCGAGTGCCATCTCTTTTTGCGTCACGCCCTTTTGCTCTCGCAACCGCCGGACCGCTTCGGCAAAGGGTGTCACGTCTTGTCTCCGCGCCTGCGGGCCAGCCGCACGTAAAGTGCGCCGTCCCCTCCATGGTTCATGGAGGCGTCCTCGTAAGACGAGATCAGGTGGCGGTATTCGGGTTTGGAAAACCACATGGGGACCGCGCGTTTCAAAGCACCGTCGCTGCCCATGGACCGGCCCTTGCCGGTGATCACCAGCACATGGCGCAAGCCCCGCTCATGCGCACGCACGAGGAAATCGAGCAACACCGCATGCGCTTCGCTCTGGAACATGCCGTGAAGATCGATGCGCGCCTCAAGCGCCAGGCGACCGCGGGTCAGCTTACGCTTGACGGGCTTTTCCAACGGATGATGGACCCGGTCCTTCTTCACATTCGGCGTGGAAGCTTCTGGAACCGGCTCTATGATCATGCGCGGAAACGGTGGAATGGACTTGGCGGGCACGACGGGCGGCGCGGCCGCAGGCTCCGCCTCGACATCCTCGAAGGTCAGCAACTCTTCCATGCGCCCGGACATGGGTCGTGCCGTCCGGGCGACCTTCCCCCAGAGAACACGCTCCTCCTTGCCGAGTTTGCGCCCACCCTTCATCAGGAATACCTTTTCGCAGCCTCTTTCGGGATGAGTATAGTGAAATCCGCTTGATTGCGCACGGTGCCTGCAAGCTCTCCTGCTCCGTCACCCGAGCCGGTGAAGATATCGCCCCGCGCCGGTCCGACGATGGCAGATCCGGTATCGAGCGCCAGCATCAAGCGGGCAAAAGGCTTCCCACCATCGAGATGGGTCAGGCTCTGCGACTGGATGAAAAAGGGGAAACCAAAGGTGTGGATCAAGCGGTCGACGGCGAGAGATCGCCCCGCAACCAGCGGCACCTTGGCCGCGGCAATTGGTCCGAGATCGAGCCCGTCTACTGCTGCCTCACGGAAGAAGATGTAGGATCGATTGTGCCAGAGCACTTCATCCACCTGGTCGGGATGATCGGCAAGCCACCGACGAATGCTCTGCATCGAGATGGTCGCTGGATCCAATTCTCCGCGATCCAGCAAGAGGCGACCGATCGGCGAAAAGCGGTGCCCAGCCTTTGCAGAATAGGTAATGCGTTTCAGTGACCCATCCGTAAATCTGAGCCTTGCAGCGCCCTGAACATGGACGAAGAACAGATCGACCTTGGATTTCGCAAAGGCGATTTCGAGACCCCTGCCCTCAAGATAGCCCTGATCGATCTGCCGACGGTCCGGATATTCGGAAATTTGACCGTCCTTCTCCAAGGCAAAAGCATAGTAGGGATCGATATGGGAGGGGCGGTTTCCGTCATCGAGATCGATCAGATCGGCCGGCCGATTGTAGATCGGATATTTCCAAACGTTGTCTCGTATGGCCGAGACCTCAAGTTCCGGCTCATAGAAAGCGGTAACGAAGCCGCGCTTGTCATTCGGCAAAGTGATCCGGAAAGGAACGCAGTGTTCCTCGAAGAAGGCGCGTGCCTGATCGGGACCGACAATATTTGCAGCCTTTGCCTTTTCCAGCAGCGCGGTTAGGTCCTCGGCTGTGAGGCCTAAGCTTGCAGTGCGATAGGGTTTGCCCTTGGTAAGATAGTTCAGAATATCGCCCATGGCGGCAAAAAGGGCTGAGGGATCATCCTGCCCCCAGCCCTCCAGCTCATCAAATGACACCCGTGTCAGGTGAAAATCAGCGTCCGTGCTCATGCTTCGGATTCGGTTGCGATTAGCTTCCAGTTCGGATCGCGCGAACGGATATCGCGGGAGAAGGTCCAGATATCGTCTACCTCGGATACGTTTTCAGGGTCTCCATCCACCAGCTTGCCGTCCTTGTCGTAGGTGGCGGATATCAACTGGCTGATTATGCGCAATGTGATCTGCTCTTCTGAACCACGCACCGCAGCCTGGGTGATATCGATCTTCTCGATGCCGACGAAGGTGGACTTCACCACTTCACCGCGCTTTTCGCGGTCAGAGATTGCCGCATCGAAACCCTCATACACTTCCTTGGACAGGAGATTCTTCAAGCTGTTGCGGTCGCCATCGGCAAACGCCATGACGATCATCTCATAGGCCATGCGGGCACCGTTGAGAAATTCCTTGGGCTGGAAGGACGGATCGCTCTCGACCAGCTGTCGCAAGGAGTCGTTCAAGGCAGAGCCGGGAGCCGCCACCGCATCCACGGCGGCAAAACGATTTTCCTCGGTCTCGCCACGCTTCGGCAAGGTAACGACCTTGTTATCATCGACCGGCGCTTTTGCAGCTTCACGGGCGCTGAAAGGATCAAATGGCGGCTTCTCGTTGCCGGTGCGGCGGCCAAGCACACTGCGCAGCTGGAAAAAGATCAGCACCGCCGCCACAAGGAAAAACAATGTTATGAAGTCGCTTGAGCCCATCTTTTACCGAAACCACCATTTAAATCCAATGTTGAACCATCATATAGTCTGCATCCGTGCAATCTTCAAATATGCAGATTCAATCGGCGGTTCCTGCAGATCGGTTTTCTGCTCACATTACAACACGCAAGGCTAGAAATATGCGTTTCTCACTGCTGCCGGTCATCGTCCTGCTGATGCCCATTCTGGAAATCGCTGGCTTCATCGTCGTCGGAAAGGCAATCGGTCTGTGGCCAACCCTTGCGCTGATCGTGCTCACCTCGATGCTGGGCCTGATCATCCTGCGCAATGGCGGGCTTGGCATGGTGCGTAATCTGCAAAATGCAGGCCGCACCGGCGACCAGCCGGCAGAGGCGCTTGTCAGCGGCGGTATGCGCGTGATCGCGGGTATTCTGCTCTTCGTTCCCGGCTTCATCACCGATGTCATAGGGCTTCTTCTGCTTGTCCCGGCAGTGCGGAGGTTTTTCTGGAAGGCGTTCCGGCCGAACATCATCGTCACGGATTTTGCCCGCGGAGGCTTTCGCAGCAATCCACGAGGTCCGGCATCATCGAAAGTGGTCGATCTGGATGATGAGGATTTTCATAGAGAAGGTCCAAACAATTCACCCTGGTCACCGGATCGCAACGACCGCGATCTGCCGAGACACTAACTCCCCGGCGGGGGCGGAAGGGTTGTAAGCCCCCGGCCCAGATGATAGACGGCTTTCACGGCATTCACTTTGCGAGGCATATCATGACCACTGAAAATGGTGCACAGAACGGCGCTGCGCCGTCTCTCAATATTCTGACCCAGTACACGAAGGATCTTTCATTCGAAAATCCGGGTGCACCGCGTTCGCTTCAGGCTCGTGATGGCGCGCCTTCGATCAACATCAATGTCAACGTCAATGCAAACCCGATTTCCGGTTCGGATTTCGATGTTGTCTTGACGCTGAACGCTGAAGCCAAGGATGGCGACAAGGTTCTGTTCGTGGCCGAACTGACCTATGGCGGCGTCTTCCGCATCACCGGCTTCCCGCAGGAGCACATGCTGCCGGTTCTCTTTATCGAGTGCCCGCGCCTGCTCTTCCCCTTCGCCCGTCAGATCATTGCAGACGTGACACGCAATGGCGGCTTCCCGCCACTGATGATCGACCCTATCGATTTCGCGCAGATGTTTGCTCAGCGCGTCGCTGAAGAACAGGCCCGCTCTCAGGTCCAAGCCGTTCCGAACTGATCGGATCGAAACACACCCATTCAGAACCCGGGTTCAAACGCCCGGGTTTTTTGTTGGCCGGATGGCGGGTCGGAAACCTCAGGATGACTGGCGGTACTTATTCCAGATCGCCTTGTCGCCCATGGACTGAACAAGCTTCTCATGGGCCGCCAGTGCCTGCATATCAAGTCGCGGTGGGAGTGGCCGCTCACGCTGTCGCGGTGCCACAGGCTGTTCGTCCTCATGCATGGCGACTTGCGTTTTCGCCGCCGAGCCAAAACCCAGCGCCGTCTGACGGCCACCGATCATCTCGATGTAAACTTCCGCCAAAAGTTCGGAGTCGAGCAATGCGCCGTGCTTGTCACGACGTGAATTGTCGACGCCATATCGACGGCAAAGCGCATCGAGGGAATTCGGACCCATAGGATGCTTCCGTCGCGCCAGCGCCAGCGTATCCGTCACCCATTCCGGCGACACGGGCTCAATACCCAAGCGGGCAAATTCCGCGTTGATGAAACCCATATCGAAGGTGGCATTGTGCGCCACCCAACGGGCACCATCGAAAAATTCGCGAATCTGGCCGACAACATCGGCAAATTTCGGCTTGTCCTGGAGAAACTCATCGGTGATCCCATGCACCGCGAGCGCATCCGGATGCACCTTGCGATCTTCGGGATTGATGTAGATGTGGATCGATCTGCCAGTTGGAAAATGATTGACGAGCTCAATCCCGCCAATTTCAATGATGCGGTCGAACTTGGACTCCAAGCCTGTGGTTTCCGTATCGAAAATAATTTCGCGCATCGAATTCGTATCCTTGTACATGCTGGCACTCATCCTCAAGCTCTCCGCGGTTATAGAACTACCGCTGCGAAAGCGCCTGAAGCACGGAGCGGACCTGGGCTTTTGCGTCCTCAATACCACGTCCCGTATCGATGACGAAATCGGCTTTCCTGCGCTTGTCCTCATCCGGCATTTGCCGGGCCAGGATCATAGCAAACTTCGCTTCCGTCATGCCTGGGCGCGATAAGACACGCTCCCTCTGAATATCGGGCGCACAGCTGACAACCACGACAACATCCACGCGCGTCTCGGCCTTCGTCTCGAATAGCAGCGGGATGTCGAGAAGTGCGACTGCCATACCCTTGGCTCTTTGCTCCAAGATGAAAGCATCCTGTCTGGCGCGGACGAGCGGGTGAACTATGTTTTCCAGAACGGAAAACTGAGCCGGATTCTCACGCAGCATCTGGCTTAAGATCGCACGGTCTACCTTCCCTTCCCTCACAGTCTCCGGGAAGACGGCAGCAATCGGCGCCACGGCGTCCGTCTGGTAAAGCTCATGTACCAGTGCATCGGAGTCACAAACCGGCACACCTTCTTCGGCAAAAAGTCTGGCGGTTGTGGTCTTTCCCATACCAATGGAGCCGGTCAGGCCGATGACGATCATGCGTGCCGATCCATATCTGCAACGATCATCGCGCGAAGTGCCGGGGTGACATCCGGTTTTTGCCCAAACCACTTTTCGAAGCCAGGTCGGGCCTGATGAAGCAGCATTCCAAGACCATCGACTGTCACAAAACCCTGCTGTTCCGCCATCGCCATGATCGGCGTTTGCAATGGCACATAGACGATATCCGTCACGACTGCGTTCTTCGACAGAGGTGAAAAGTCGATGAAGGGCGCCTCTGCACCATCCATGCCAAGCGAGGTGGTGTTGACGAAAAGCCCGCAGCCTTTCAAGACCTCGGCAAGGGCGTCCAATGAGTGCGCGTAGACATTTGAACCAAACCGGTCGGCGAGTTCCTCCGCCCGTTCCACGGTACGATTGACGACATGGATTTCCGAGATGCCACGATTGCGCAGGGCCTGGATGACGGCACGGCTGGCGCCCCCTGCCCCAAGCACCAGCGCTTTATCGGTCTTCTCCCAACCAGGCTGCTTATCATCGAGATTGGCGACAAAGCCAAAACCGTCCGTATTGGTCGCATGGAGCACGCCGTCTTCAATCCAGATCGTATTGGCCGCACCAAGCTCTTCAGCCAGTTCATCGGGCTTGTCCGCCAATCGGTAGGCGGATTCCTTGTGGGGAATAGTGACGTTTCCGCCGACATAGGGTGCATCCTTTTGCTTCAAAGAGCCAAGGAATGACGTAAAATCTTCGGGCGATTTTTCCACCGCCTCATAAAGACCATCGATCTGAAAATGGTTCAGCCAAAAATTATGGATCAAAGGGGAGCGGGAATGCTTGATCGGATAGCCGGTTACGAAAGCTTTCTTGGTTAATGTTTCACGTGAATCAGCCATCAATCACTCCAAGCTCCCGCAATTGCGTCAAAAGAGGAAGAAGCGGGAGCCCGAGAATGGTGAAGTAATCGCCTTCAATATCATTGAATAGCTGGATTCCCTCTCCCTCCAACTGATAGGCGCCGACGCTGGAAAGAACCTTTGAGCCCGATCTTTCGAGATAACGAGAGACGTATTCCGATGAGAGTTCGCGGGCCGTCATTCTTGCAATACTGACGGCTTGCCATTGCACCTCCCCGTCCTTTGCCAGTGCGACGCCGCAATTCAACAGGTGCGTTTTACCGGATAGGGATAGGAGATTTGCATGGGCCTCCTTCATATCCTTCGCCTTGTGATAAATCCTGCTGCCAAGCGACATGGTCTGGTCCGAACCGATAACGAAGGCATCCGGGTGGAGAAGGCTCACGGCAACTGCCTTGGCCTTGGCGAGCTCCAGTGCAATAGTCTCGGGCGCCGCCCCATCCGCTTCAAGTCTGGCATCAATCGCGCGCTCATCGATATCCGCTGGAATGCTTGAAAACGTAAGACCAGCGTTGCGCATCAGCATCTGGCGCGAGGCACTGGCAGATGCAAGGATCAGTTCGGACGTCATGGCTGTCTCCGATGAATATCGAGAATCGGATTAGCGTGTCCGTTGACGCAGGGCAAGGATGGCAGCGGCCGTCTCTTCGATCGAACGCCGCGTCACGTCGATCAGGGGCCAGTTGTTGCGGGCGCAGAGCGCGCGCGCATATTTCAGCTCCTCCATGATTGTCGCCCGGTCGATATATTGTCCTCTGTCGAAGCCACCCGTGGCGCCGAGTTCGCGGTTCTCGCGGATCTGAGATATCCGATCGGACGTCGCGACCAGCCCGACAATCAGAGGCTTGGTCGCCTTGTAGATACTCTCGGGCAACGACACGTTCGGAACGACTGGAATATTCGCGGTTTTGATGCCGCGATTTGCCAAATAGATGCTCGTCGGCGTTTTCGAGGTGCGGCTGATCCCGATTATGACGACGTCCGCCTCATCGTAATGTTCCGGCATCTGCCCATCATCATGATCCATGGCGAAATTCAGCGCTTCGATCCGGGCGAAATAATCCGCGTTCAAGGCATGTTGTGCCCCGACCCGCCGTCGCGAGGTCGCGCCAAGATAGGTCTGAAAGATGCCGATGATCGGCTCCAGCACGTTCACGCAGGGCACGCCAAGCGCGTGGCACTGGATCTCGAGGAAAGAGGACAGCTGCTGATCGACGATGGTGTAAAGCACGATACCGGGCTGGCGATCGATCTCCTCCACCACTGTCTGCAACTGCTTTTGATTGCGGATCAACGGATAGACATGTTCGATCGGCATGGATGCGTGAAACTGCGCCGTGACCGCTCGGCCGGCAGACATCAGAGTCTCTCCGGTTGAGTCCGATATCAGGTGTAGATGGAAGAAGTTTTTTTTGTTCTCCACGCTGTTTTTGGGCCCCTGTTGATAAGGATGGACAAATCCGGGACGGCACTCGCGACCCGTCCAGCCAGGCGGAAAACTGCCTATTTATCCACACTTCGCTACCCGGTGTAGCAAGCCAAGAGGCCGCTGTGAATTGCTGGGAGAAAGGAAAATGGATCTCAGCCTGTTATCTTCTTATCCACAGCTGCGGAGTCATCTTTCACTCTCATAAGTCTATGAAAAATATGATCTAAACAGCGTTATCCAAAACGATCCAGAAAAAGCGGTTTTAGGAAATCCACATCGTGCGGCGCCATCGGTCAAGTGCGGCATATTAGCTTGAAAGTTTTTAATCCTTGCTACTCACCGACTCTAAGAAATAGAAAATCTTTTAAATCTCTTTGTTTTTTTATTTAGAAAAGTTGAGTGCGATGACCGAACGGACTGTTATGAGGGTCTTGGGTGGGGAAACGGTAAGCCCTCCTCCGATCTGGCTTATGAGACAAGCCGGTCGATACCTTCCAGAGTACAGGGAAACGCGGAAGATCGCGGGAAGTTTCCTGGATCTCTGTTACAATCCGGATTTGGCAACAGAGGTAACGCTCCAGCCTATCCGTCGTTTCGGTCTGGATGCCGCAATTCTGTTCTCCGATATCCTGGTGATCCCGGATGCGCTGAAACGGAATGTCAGTTTTTCCGAGGGTAAAGGTCCACAGATGGACCCGATCAGCGTTGCTGAAATCGATGCTCTCGACCCATCCGGTGTCATTGCCCATCTCGATCCGGTGTTCCGCGCTGTTCAAAAACTGCGGGCCGAACTGCCCCAGCGAACGACGCTGCTCGGTTTCTGTGGCGCCCCCTGGACGGTTGCGACCTACATGATTGCCGGCCACGGCACGCCCGATCAGGCGCCTGCCCGCCTCTTTGGCTATCAGCATCCACAGGCGATGGAAAAGCTCTTGGCGTTCCTGGCGGAGATGTCGGCGGATTATCTGGTGGCGCAGCTCGATGCGGGTGCGGATGCCGTGCAGATTTTCGATTCCTGGGCGGGTGTGCTGGGTGAGAAGGAGTTTGACGAGTATGCGGTGAAACCGGTCGCCCGGATCATCCGATCGGTGCGGGCGCGCAGGCCGAATGCCAAGATCATCGCCTTTGCCAAGGGTGCCGGCATTCTGCTGAAGGACTATCGCCAGAAGACCGGTGCCGATGCTATCGGTCTCGATTGGAGCGTTCCGTTGTCCTTTGCGCGTGATCTCCAGAAAGACGGCCCGGTCCAGGGTAATCTCGATCCCATGCTGATGATTGCCGGTGGCAAGCCTCTGGGCGATGGCATCGACGCAATCCTGCAATCCCTTGGACAGGGGCCTTTGATCTTCAACCTAGGCCACGGCATCACGCCCCAAGCCGATCCTGAGAACGTCACGCGACTGGTGGCGCATGTCCGTTCTCAAGGAGCCTCCAGATGAGCGAGGAAACACAGACGTCTGCCAGGGCTGGGCGGAAGACGCATCTTCGTGCCGCCGCTGCGCTTGTCGTTTTCATCGGGTTTATTGCGCTGATCCTGCATATCGATCCGGCTGATGCCTATCTCTGGATCAAGGCACTGCACATCATCGCGGTGATATCCTGGATGGCGGGGCTGCTGTACCTGCCGAGGTTGTTCATCTACCACACGGATGCCCCTGTCGGCTCGGTGCAGTCGGAAACCTTCAAGGTGATGGAACAGCGTTTGATACGGCTGATTATGAACCCGGCGATGATGGTCAGCTGGATGCTTGGCCTCTATCTCGCATGGTCGGTTTATGGCTTTCAGGGCGGCTGGCTGCATGCCAAGATCGCACTGGTCATCGCGCTGACAGCCACCCATGTGTATTTTAGCCGCAGCGCAAAAGCTTTCGGTCGGGATGATAACAGACGCCCTGCCCGTCACTGGCGGTTGATGAATGAGGTGCCTACGGTCCTCATGATCGCGATAGTCATACTTGTGGTTGTGAAACCGTTCGGATAACTGACGATCACGATAATTTTCCCGGAATTGTTGCTTTGCTCTTGCGGCGACGGGTTCGAAACGCTATTTTCAGCCCACTCATCTCCTGGCATGTGAATTATTCAGACGGCTGCGGTTGCACCTCAGAAGCTGATTCGCGAACACGCCGCTCCCCCACATATTTTTTTAAAGACGGTCTTTCTCTTCATGGCTGAAATGAAGCTACAGGAACTCAAAAGCAAATCTCCGACCGATTTGCTGACGTTTGCCGAATCCCTGGAAGTTGAAAATGCGAGCACCATGCGCAAGCAGGAGCTCATGTTCGCAATCCTCAAGATGCTGGCGAGCCAGGATGTCGAAATCATCGGGGAAGGCGTCGTTGAAGTTCTTCAGGACGGTTTCGGCTTCCTGCGCTCCGCCAATGCAAACTATCTGCCCGGTCCGGATGATATCTACATCTCGCCCTCCCAGATCCGCCGCTTCTCGCTGAAGACCGGCGATACGGTTGAGGGACCGATCAGAGGACCGAAGGAAGGGGAACGCTATTTCGCCCTCCTCAAGGTCAACACGATCAATTTCGACGATCCGGAGAAAATCCGTCACAAGGTTCACTTCGATAACCTGACGCCGCTCTACCCGAACGAGCGCTTCAAGATGGAACTGGACATTCCGACATCGAAGGATTTGTCAGCGCGCGTCATCGATCTCGTCGCGCCGCTTGGTAAGGGCCAGCGTGGCCTGATCGTCGCTCCTCCGAGAACCGGTAAGACGGTCCTGTTGCAGAACATCGCCCATTCGATCACTGCCAACCATCCGGAATGCTATCTCATCGTCCTGTTGATCGATGAGCGTCCGGAAGAAGTGACCGACATGCAGCGTTCGGTAAAGGGTGAGGTGGTCTCTTCCACCTTCGACGAACCTGCTGTTCGTCACGTTCAGGTTGCCGAAATGGTCATTGAGAAGGCCAAGCGTCTTGTTGAGCATGGCCGCGATGTTGTCATTCTTCTCGACTCGATCACTCGTCTCGGCCGCGCTTACAACACCGTTGTACCGTCTTCCGGTAAGGTTCTGACCGGTGGTGTCGACGCAAATGCTCTACAGCGCCCCAAGCGCTTCTTCGGTGCGGCGCGTAACATCGAAGAGGGTGGTTCGCTTACCATCATCGCCACCGCGCTGATCGATACGGGCAGCCGTATGGACGAAGTCATTTTCGAAGAGTTCAAGGGTACGGGTAACTCTGAAATTGTGCTTGATCGCAAGGTTGCCGACAAGCGCATCTTCCCGGCCATGGACATTCTCAAATCCGGTACGCGTAAGGAAGACCTGCTTGTGCCCCGTCAGGATCTGCAAAAGATCTTTGTCCTTCGCCGCATCCTGGCCCCGATGGGAACGACCGATGCGATCGAGTTCCTCATAGACAAGCTCAAGCAGACGAAGAACAATGGCGACTTCTTCGATTCGATGAACACCTGATCTCATTAGCCGGATTCTTTGGCAGACTATCGGCTGCGCTTCTAAAATGGGGGCGCGGCCATTTTGTTGAGAAGAGCTTTGGCATGTCCCAATCGACCGATACGATTTATGCGCTCTCTAGCGGATCGCTTCCCGCGGGCGTTGCCATCATCAGGATCAGCGGTTCTAAGGCTGTCGAGGCTCTGCGGTCTTTGGTGGGCGATAACCTCCCTTCCCCGCGTCAAGCGAGCCTCAAAACGATTCGTGACCGAAATGGCGATGTCGTCGATCAGGCCCTGGTTTTGCAATTTCTGTCACCTCATTCCTTTACTGGTGAGGACTGCGTCGAGTTGCATGTGCACGGAAGCCGCGCCGTTGTATCCGCAATCTTCCAACTGCTGGAAAGCATGCCTTGCCTACGCCCCGCAGAGGCTGGAGAGTTCTCCCGCCGGGCGTTCGATAATGGCAAGATGGATCTTGTCGAAGTGGAAGGCCTAGCAGACCTGCTACAGGCGGAAACAGAGATGCAGCGCCGCCTGGCGGTCGAACAGAGCAGTGGCCATCTGTCCAGCCTCTATGATGGTTGGGCGAGCCAACTGACCCGCTGCCGAGCTCTGATCGAAGCAGAACTGGACTTCGCTGACGAAGACGATGTGCCCGACTCCGTTGCCACTCAAGTTTGGAAGACAGTTGGGGATCTGGAAAGCGAACTCGCTCGTCATCTGGCAGACGGACAAGGTTCGGAGATCATCCGGGACGGATTCAATGTGGCTCTGGTTGGTGCGCCGAATGTGGGCAAATCCAGCTTGATGAATGCGCTCAGTGGCCGTGACGTGGCGATCGTCACCGATATAGCGGGTACGACCAGGGACGTGTTGAGCGTCGATCTTGATATCGAGGGCTACCTTGTGACGCTCTTCGATACTGCGGGATTGCGCGACGCGACCGATGTTGTCGAGCAGGAAGGCATCAAGCGGGCTGAACGAACCGCGGAAGCAGCCGATCTCGTGCTCCTTCTTCAAGATACCGATTCGGAACCGGAACAAGTCAGAACTTATGCACACACGATATTCGTGAGGACCAAGGCCGATCTATTGCCGGATCGAGACTCACATCCGGATATTATTTTCATATCTGCGAAAACGGGTACGGGGCTTGCGACTCTTAAATCTGCTATCAAGTATGCTATCGACCAAAAGATTGGGTCTGGCACCAGCCTGATGCCAGCGCGGTCGCGTCATAAAAAACGGCTTGAAGAGACGCTAGACTATGTTAGAGAAGCGTTGAAATCCGAAGGTGCGGAACTTGCAATCCGTTCGGAGTACCTTCGTCTAGCAGCAACGTCACTTGGGCGGATCACTGGTAGGGTCGACGTCGAAGATTTACTTGGCGTCATATTTTCCGAATTTTGTATCGGTAAATGATTCACGTGAAACACAGGGTGTGAGTCACCCACTTCTTTGTTGGAAATTCCATGGTTTATGATGTTGTCGTCATTGGGGGCGGTCACGCGGGCAGTGAAGCAGCCGCGGCGTCAGCGCGTTATGGCGCTCGTACCGCGTTGCTTACGCATAAGCGTGAGACCATAGGCGTCATGTCCTGCAACCCTGCGATTGGCGGTCTGGGCAAAGGTCATCTCGTGCGGGAAATCGATGCTCTCGATGGCCTGATGGGTCGGGTTGCGGACGCGGGCGGGATTCAATTTCGCATGCTCAACCGCAAGAAGGGCCCTGCCGTCCGTGGACCACGTACCCAGGCAGATCGACGGCTTTATCGAGAGGCGATGCAGCGTGAGATCGATACCATTGAGAACCTCGACATCATCGAGGGGGATGCCTTTGACATCGAAACCGAGAATGATGAAATAAAATCGGTTATCCTCGCTGACGGGCGCCGCGTTGCCTGCCGCGCCGTTGTACTCACAACCGGGACATTTTTGCGCGGTCTTATTCATATCGGATCCGAAAAGATCCCGGCGGGCCGTGTCGGTGAGAGTCCGTCGCTCGGTCTTTCGGGGACCTTATTACGGGCCGGGCTGGCTCTTGGACGTCTCAAGACCGGTACCCCTGCGCGGCTGGACGGCCGCACAATCGATTGGGCCGGGTTGGATAAGCAGGGTCCCGACGAGGATCCAGTCCCCTTTTCCTTCATGACGGACAGGATCACCAATCCCCAGATTGATTGCGGGGTCACGCGCACGACGCCCGAGGGTCACAAGATTATTCAGGACAATATTCATTTGTCCGCAATGTATTCCGGTCAGATCGAGGGCGTCGGACCGCGCTATTGCCCTTCTATCGAGGATAAGATCGTCCGCTTCGGAGAGCGCGATGGCCATCAGATCTTCCTTGAGCCGGAAGGTCTCGATGATCACACCATCTATCCAAATGGCATCTCAACATCGCTTCCGGCACATGTGCAGGAAGCGTTCATCCACTCTATTCCCGGGCTGGAGCAGGTCACTATTCTTCAACCGGGCTATGCGATCGAGTATGACTATGTTGATCCCCGCGAGTTGAAGCCTTCTCTCGAATGCCGAAAAATTCCAGGTCTTTTCCTAGCGGGACAGATCAATGGGACCACGGGCTATGAGGAAGCCGGAGCGCAGGGGCTTGTTGCCGGGATGAACGCGGCGCGACTGACCAGTGGTGCAGACGCGCATATCTTCAGCAGAACGGATTCCTATATCGGAGTGATGATCGACGATCTCACCTCCAAAGGCGTGACCGAGCCCTACCGCATGTTCACGTCACGGGCAGAATATCGTCTGTCCTTAAGAGTCGACAATGCCGACCTGCGACTGACACCCATAGGGTTGAACGTGGGTATTGTGGCTCGTGAGCGTGCTTCCAGGTTCCAAGCGTATACGGAGGAATTGGACAGCGGTCGTCAATTGCTGAAAGAGCTTGCAATCACGCCGACACAAGCCGCGAGGCAGGGGCTGAAACTCAATCAGGATGGGCAGCGTCGCAGCGCTTATGAACTGCTTGCGTACCCGGAGATGACTCTGGACGCTCTGAAGCCGATTTGGCCGGAATTGAATGCGCTCGCCCCACGCGTTGCGGAGGTCCTAGAGATCGAGGCCAGCTATGCTGTATATATGCAGCGTCAGAATGCGGACATTATCGACATCAAGCGTGACGAGGATCGTTCCATTCCTGAAGACTTCGATTTTAGTGGCCTGTCCGGTCTCTCTAATGAGCTCAAGCAAAAGTTGATCGCTGCGAAACCAATCAACATCGCGCAGGCAGCTCGCGTCGATGGGATGACTCCAGCTGCGATCTCTCTCATCCTTGCGCTTGTGAAAAAAGGGACTTATACGCGATCGGAGAAAATCCTCATACAGCCCTAACGAGTCCCAATATGACGATTAACGGCCAAAGTGTTTCACGTGAAACACAGGATCGCCTGGAGCACTTTGTCGAGCTCTTTAAGAAATGGAACGCGACGACCAATCTCGTCGCTCCATCCACGCTTAAAGATCTTTGGTCTCGGCATGTGGCGGACAGCGCTCAGATTTTTCAGCTGACGCAACGACCTATGGTGTGGGCTGATCTGGGTAGTGGGGGCGGGTTCCCAGGCATCATCACCGCTATCTTTCTTGCGGAACTGAAGGATGGTTGGGTTCATCTGGTAGAGAGCAACCACAAAAAGGCAGCGTTTCTAAGAGTTGCTTTGGCAGAGACTGGCGCGCGGGGGACAGTTCATCCCATACGAATTGAGGCCGCCCCTGAAGTGATCGGCGCTTGCGACTCGGTATCTGCTCGGGCCCTTGCAGACCTCGATCTCTTACTCTCTTACATCTATCCATGGGCGCAGAAGAACGAAAATCTAAAGGCATATCTCAATAAAGGCCGGGATTATGAGACAGAGGTTGCGAATGCCCGTGGTCGTTGGTCGTTCGATCTGTTAAAACATCGCAGTGCAGTCGATGAAGACTCGGTCGTTCTCGAGATTCACAACCTGTCGACGAAGCGCTGATTCATCAAGCCAGGTGCGACCAGATGTCTGATAAGAACCGGATTATTACGATAGCAAACCAGAAGGGTGGCGTTGGCAAAACGACGACCGCAATCAATCTGGCGACGGCTCTCGCCGCTATTGGAGAGCGCGTGCTGGTGGTGGATCTTGATCCGCAGGGCAATGCCAGCACCGGCCTCGGCATTGATCGTCGAGAGCGAAAGCTGTCCTCCTACGATCTCCTTGTTGGTGCGAATAGTGTGGCCGAAGTCGCTGTACCGACGGCAGTTCCTAATCTCGATATCATCCCGTCGACGATGGATTTGCTTGGCTTCGAAATGGAAGTCGCCAATGCCCCGAACCGCGTTTTCCTGCTGCGCAATGCCTTGCGTAGCCCCGAGGCCATGACTTATTCTTACATTCTGCTGGATTGCCCCCCCTCCTTCAACCTGTTGACGATGAATGCAATGGCAACCGCCCATTCGGTGCTCGTGCCGCTGCAATGCGAGTTCTTCGCATTGGAAGGTTTGAGCCAGCTGCTTGATACGGTCAATCAGATCCGACGAACGGTCAATCCCGGTCTCGACATTCAGGGTATTGTCCTGACCATGTTCGATGCGCGCAACAATTTGGCGCAGCAGGTCGTCAATGACGTTCGGACCCATCTTGGTGATAAGGTTTACCATACGCTTATCCCTCGCAATGTCCGCGTGTCAGAAGCGCCGTCCTATGGTAAGCCTGCCATCCTTTATGATCTGAAATGTGCCGGCAGCCAGGCCTATCTGCAATTGGCGTCCGAGGTCATTCAGAGAGAGCGATTGCGTAAGGCTGCCTGATCGCCGTTTCGTCTGCAAGATTTGGTACGGAGTATATTATGAGTGACGATCTCTCCAAGCGCCGCTTGGGCCGCGGTCTTGCCGCACTGATCGGTGAAATGGATCAGCCCCTTCCTGTTGGTGAGCCGCAGCGGGCGATCAGCCCCGATCGCATGATTCCAATCGAGTTCATCGCACGCAGCCCTCGCAACCCCCGCCGCCATTTCGATGAAAGCGAACTGCAAGATCTGGCCGCCTCGATCCGCCAACATGGCATTGTCCAGCCTGTTGTCGTTCGAACCGTCGATCAGAACCGCTTTGAAATTATTGCGGGTGAGCGCCGGTGGCGCGCTGCCCAACTGGCTGGCTTCACCGAAGTGCCGGTTATCGTCCGTGATGTCGATGATCGAACCGCACTTGAGCTTGCAATCGTTGAAAACGTTCAACGCTCGGATCTTAATCCGCTCGAAGAGGCGCTTGGATACGAGCAGCTGATCGCTGAACATGGTTATACTCAGAATGATCTTGGCGAGATTATCGGCAAGAGCCGCAGCCATGTGGCTAACAGCCTGCGTTTGCTGAAGCTTCCCGATCCTGTCCGCGACATGTTGTCGGAAGGGTCCCTTTCCGCCGGCCATGCAAGAGCCCTGGTTTCTACCTCCGATCCTACCACCCTGGCAAAAGCCATCGTGTCGAAGGGTCTCTCGGTACGCGACGCGGAGCGCATGGCACAGAACGATATCCGTTCTCAGCTTGGCCCTATGCAGTCTCGCAAGCCGGAAAAAGATTCTGATACGGTCGCGCTGGAGCGTACACTATCGGATGCACTTGGCCTTGATGTGTCGATCAGCCACAAGGGAAATGGCGGTCAGGTCCGCATCAATTATAAAACGTTGGAGCAACTTGAGGCGGTTTGCCGTCTACTGGAGCAGCGCTAATCTATAGCGGTACGTTGCACTCACACGATTTTGTAAAAAACGTGTTCGGGAATTGCGGCGCCGGCGCCAAGCATTTTTCTTGGCTTAAACTCCCGTCTTTGAGGTAATCAAATACCATGACACATCTGGGAATTTGAATTTCTCCCGCAGGGGCACGCTCCGCCGCGGGTAACGGCGTGAGGAGGATTGATCGCGTCCTCGTGAGCGTTTGGAAAAATGAATACCTTCCCCAAGGGTGGGAATGGCGATTAGGACGTTTCGCCCTCTATCACAGGATCATCGCAACCGATGTTCTCATACCCTCAGCGAGCGTCAGGAGCTTAGGAAATCATATGCGTTGTCTCTTACGCTGACGCGCCTCAGATAGAGATAAACATTTGATATATAAGAAAAATACCTGAAATTTGAGTTAGTGATCAAAAGTCGATGGCTCGACCATTGATTTCATAGTCGCCAAAACGAACCGGTTCTGCGCCACCGCGGCCACCAGTTTCGGGAGGGAGCTTCAATGCCTCGGCTTTGAGGCGTCGTTCTTCAGCTTCCTGCAATGCGCGTTGTGCGGCAGGCGACAGGACTTTCATATATCTGTTCGCATTATCGTTATCGGCGTTCTGCATGGGCTTCACCCTCGTCACGGCATATTGAAAAGCAATTCCACATAACCAGATTATAGAAAACTGCCTGCTTTGATAAGCCTTTGTAGGCCTTTTCATCGCTTTTGACGGAGATGCTGGATGAATCTGATGCGTACGGCCATGCTGTTGGCCTTCATGACGGCCCTGTTCATGGGCGTCGGATTTCTGATCGGTGGCAAGGGCGGCATGATGATCGCGCTTGTGATTGCCGCGGGCATGAACCTGTTCTCCTACTGGAACTCAGACAAGATGGTGCTGGCCGCCTACCGTGCCCATGAGGTGGATGAGCGCAATGCACCGGAGTTCTTTCACATGATCCGGGATTTATCGCAGAACGCCGGACTGCCGATGCCGAAAGTCTATGTCTATGACAGCCCGCAGCCGAATGCATTTGCAACCGGCCGCAATCCAGAAAATGCAGCCGTTGCTGCATCGACCGGGCTGATGGAAATGCTGACGCCGCAGGAGGTTGCAGGCGTGATGGCCCATGAGCTGGCACATATCCAGAACCGCGACACATTGACGATGACGGTCACGGCAACGCTTGCCGGTGCAATTTCAATGCTTGGTAACTTTGCCTTCTTCTTCGGCGGCAATCGCGAAAACAACAACCCACTCGGCTTTATCGGCGTTCTCGTCGCGATGATCGTTGCGCCCCTCGCCGCCATGCTGGTTCAGATGGCGATCAGCCGCACGCGAGAATATTCGGCTGATCGCCGGGGTGCGGAAATCTGTGGTAATCCCTTGTGGCTTGCTTCCGCCCTGCAGAAGATCGCTGGCGCTGCTCAGCACATCCACAATAATGATGCCGAGCGCAATCCGGCGACGGCCCACATGTTCATCATCAACCCCTTGTCTGGAGAGAGAATGGACAACCTCTTCTCGACGCATCCGAATACCGAAAACCGTGTTGCAGCTCTCAACGCCATGGCGCAGGAATTCAGCCGGGCATCGACGTATCAGCCGACAAGTGGTAATGCCGTGCGCAAATCACGTTCCGTACCATCCACCGGTCCCGGTCGTGGCACTGACAATTCCCGCAAAGGTCCCTGGTCTTGACATCATCCAACGCCCCTGCCCGGCCGAAAATCAAAAACAGAAAGCCAGCGCCGTCGGATGCTGGCGGGTCAGGTGGGGAATGGAAACCTGGTCTGTCCGCGCGCATGGCGGCAGCCAAGATTATCTCTGCCGTCATCGACAAGAAGACGTCGCTGGATGGTATGATGGATGCCGAGCACGGCAATCCGGCCTACCGTTCTCTCAATCTGGCCGATCGGGCATTGGTGCGCGCCATCGTTAACAGTGCGCTCCGCCACCTGCCAAGGATTGAGGCCGCCATCTCGATGATGCTGGATGGACCGCTGCCACAGGGTGCGCGATCCCTGCATCATGTTCTGGTCGTCGCGGTTGCGCAGATGCTCTACCTCGATGTGCCCGATCACTCTTCCGTCGATCTGGCGGTGGAACAGGCCCACCGTGATCCGCGCAACAAGCGCTTCGTCAAGCTGGTGAATGCCGTGTTGCGCCGACTCGGTCGCGAGAAGGATGTGGTTATGGGAGCGATTGATACCGTGCCCGTTCTTCCCGACTGGTTCTATAACAGGCTCGTCAAATCCTATGGTGAGGATACCGCGTCGCGCATAGCCGCATCGCAGCTTCTCCCCTCGTCCATCGACATCACCGTGAAGTCCAATCCGGACCACTGGGCTAAAGTGCTCAACGGAACGGTTTTGCCCAATGGCAGTGTCCGCCTGGGTTCATTCGATGGACAGGTCTCCTCGCTCCCGGGTTTTGCGGAGGGCGAATGGTGGGTTCAAGATTTCTCTGCCAGCATGCCCGTGCGGCTGATGGGGGATCTCAAAGGCAAACGGGTCGCGGATCTTTGTGCCGCACCGGGCGGAAAGACAGCCCAGCTTATTCTGGCCGGTGCCGAAGTAACGGCGCTCGATCAGTCGGGCAACCGTCTGAAGCGTCTTCGCTCAAATCTGGAGAGACTTGGATTCGAAGCCGAAACGGTTGAAGCCAACATGCTGAAGTTTCAGCCAGACGAGCTCTTTGACGCCGTCCTTCTCGACGCGCCGTGCTCATCGACGGGCACCATGCGCAAGCACCCTGATGTCAGCTGGACCAAGGACGAGAAGGATATTGCCAAGCTGGCAACTCTTCAAGAGCAGATGCTGCGTCAGGCAGTAACGCTGGTCAAAAACGGCGGCATGATTGTCTTCTCCAACTGCTCCCTCGACCCTTTAGAGGGAGAGGAGATGGTGGCGCGAGTGTTGGCATCCAACAGCAATCTCGAGCGGCTTCCCGTTGCAGCGAAAGATCTGCCGGATATGGAAATTGCCATCAATGGCGACGGCGATCTGCGCACGACGCCGGACATGTTCGGCGGTGTCGACGGATTTTACGCGACCGTCCTGCGGAAGCACTCCCCAGCGTGACGCATTTCAAGCGTCACGACCAGCGCTCGATATGGTGTTTTTTACAGCCTCCTGATGAAGGAACAGGCTTGGGATCTGCGCTGCCGGCTTCATTCGTTTACAAAATATGAAGTTTTTCATGAAACTTTATCGCTCTTCTTCAATAGCGCTTTATATGCGTCTTCTCTAAAGCGAACTCCGCGAGGCAGGATACAGACGTTTGGCGAGCTCCCTGAACAATCGCGTCGGCGTTGCGGGCTACTTTTTTCGCACGGTCAAGCGCCGCGTCATGATCGCGGTCGCACCGTTGCGCCTGCAATTGTGGCGGCTCTCCAGCAGAGCTCCAAGCGCGCTTGTGGCAGCACCCACGGATTTGCGCGCCGTCGATCCTTATGTCGCACAGGAGCTGGTCCAGGGGCGGCTTTTCCTCGCGGGAAAGATTCTGGAGACAGGTGGCGTCTCTCCGTTTCTGCTGGAGCCGCCCTCTCCTGCATTTGAAGAGCGGCTGCATGCTTTCGGCTGGCTACGCCATGTGCGTGCCAGCAGATCGGAAGAGGCTGGAAACCGGGCGCGTCTGCACGTTGCTGAATGGATGAGCCTGCATGGCCGCACGATCCGTGGTCCAGCGTGGGCACCTGAACTTGCGGCACAGAGATTGACCTCCTGGCTCTCCCATTCACCGGTGATCCTACAAAAGGCAGACGCCAATTTCTACCGGCGCTTTTTAAGATGCATCGGTCTGCATGTCGGCTATCTGGGTCTCATTGCCAAATATGTCCCGGATGGAGAGATCCGTCTGAAGATCCGCATCGCGCTTGCCATGGCGTCCATCTCAATGCCGAACAGCGCATCGAAGATCGCCCGGCTGGGGAGAAAGCTCGACCGGGAAATGGAACGGCAAATCCTTCCCGATGGCGGCCATGTCTCGCGCAATCCACGTGTCATGCTGGAGCTATTGCTCGATCTTCTGCCGCTTCGTCAAAGCTACATCAATCTCGGGCATGATGTGCCGGCAGGGCTTGTGCCCGCCATCGACCGCATGTTTCCCGCGATCCGTTTCTTCCGCCACCAGGATGGTGATCTCGCCTTGTTCAATGGCGCGACGGCAACTCTTGCCAATGAGCTTGCATCCGTTCTGCGCTATGATGAAACGGCCGGACGACCGTCGCGTTCTCTTCCCGATATCTCCTACCATCGGCTTTCGGTCGGTGACACGGTGGTTATTGTCGATACGGGCAGGCCTGCCTCCATCGAATTGTCGCGCAGTGCCCATTGTGGCTGTCTCTCCTTTGAACTCTCTTCGGGCCGCTACCGCTTCATCGTCAATTCCGGTTTTCCGCAATATGCTTCTACCGCCTTCAAGCGGGTCAGCCGGACCACCGCCGCCCATTCCACGGTCACCATTGCCGATCGTTCCTCGGCGCGGATCTCCCACTCCCGTTTCTTAGGCCCCGTTATTGTCTCTGGCATCGGCGAGACGGAGGTGGATCGGCGCACGGATGAAAAGCGGGCGGATATCCTGACTGCCTCCCACGACGGTTATGAGAACCTGGGTTACGTGCACCAGCGCGAGTTGGAGTTGAACGAGGCCGGTACAAAGATCAGAGGGCGCGACTGGATCAGGATCGATGAGAAGCGACAACCGGAGCCAGCCGAAGCCGTCTGCCGCTTTCACGTCCATCCATTGATAGAGCTTTCGCAGGAAGATGAGGAAACGGTGCTGATGCGGGCGCCGGATGGCACTGCCTGGGCTTTTTCAGCGCCTGGACGTGAAGTCACGATTGCCGAAGACGTGTTCATGGCGGATGCATCGGGCATCCGGCCTTCGCTGCAGATCGAGGTCGCGTTTCAGCTTCCGGAAACCACAGAGCTTCGCTGGCTTCTCGAACGGCGAGGCTGATCGCTTATCAGCGAAGCGCCGCCGATAAAGCGGGACGATCTGTTTATTAATCTGCCAAGCTGTGCTAACGCGGCGGCAACCGCCGGGGCGCGCTTTCTCCGGCTCATCCTCCACCGTTTACGGAGTTGCCCTGATGGCCGTCGTTTCCAAAAAAATCCCCGCACCCGACAAAGTTCGCATCCGCACCGCGCTTCTGTCCGTCTCCGACAAGACCGACATTATCGAGCTTGCAGGCGCGCTGGTGAAGCTTGGCGTTAAGCTGCTGTCGACGGGCGGCACATCGAAGGCGATTGCCGACGCAGGTCTTCCGGTGACCGACGTCTCCGACATCACCAAGTTCCCGGAGATCATGGACGGCCGGGTGAAGACCCTGCATCCGAATGTGCATGGCGGGCTTCTTGCCATTCGTGACGATGCCGAACACCAAGAGGCGATGCGCGCTCACGGCATCGAAGCCATCGATCTTTCGGTCATCAATCTTTACCCGTTCGAAGAGGTTCGCGCCAAGGGCGGCGACTATCCGACCACGGTTGAGAACATCGATATTGGCGGCCCGGCGATGATCCGCGCTTCGGCCAAGAACCATGCCTATGTGACCGTGGTCACCGATCCTTCCGATTATCCGGAACTGCTGGAAGCCTTGCAGGCCGATGACGGACAGACGTCCTACGCTCTGCGCCAGCGCTTTGCCGCCAAGGCCTATGCCCGCACCGCTGCTTACGATGCGGTCATCTCCAACTGGTTCGCAGAAGCTCTCGCAATCGAAACGCCCCATTATCGCGCCATTGGCGGCACGCTGAAGGAAAAGATGCGTTACGGCGAGAACCCACACCAAAGCGCCGGTTTCTATCTGACGGGCGAGAAGCGCCCGGGTGTCGCGACCGCGACCCTGCTGCAAGGCAAGCAGCTTTCCTATAACAACATCAACGATACGGATGCGGCCTACGAGTTGGTGGCCGAGTTCCTGCCCGAGAATGCGCCAGCCGTCGCTATCATCAAGCATGCGAACCCCTGCGGTGTGGCAACGGGTCCAACACTGGTCGAAGCCTACAAGCGCGCGCTTGCCTGCGACCCCGTTTCGGCTTTTGGCGGCGTCATCGCCTTGAACCAGACGCTGGACGCGGAAACGGCAGAAGAGATCATCCAGCTCTTCACCGAGGTCATCATCGCGCCGGATGTCACGGAAGAGGCAAAGGCGATTGTCGCGCGCAAGCCGAACCTGCGTCTCCTCTCCGCCGGTGGTCTTCCTGATCCCCGAGCGGCTGGTATCACCGCCAAGACGGTATCGGGTGGCCTCCTCGTGCAGAGCCGCGACAATGGTATGGTCGAGGATCTGGATCTGAAGGTCGTCACCAAGCGTGCGCCGACTGAGCAGGAACTTGAGGACATGAAGTTCGCCTTCAAGATCGCCAAGCACGTCAAGTCGAATGCCGTGATCTATGCCAAGGACGGACAGACCGCCGGTATTGGTGCTGGCCAGATGAGCCGCGTGGACTCGGCACGCATCGCAGCGCAAAAGGCGGAAGATGCCGCCAAGGCCATGGGTCTTTCAGAGCCTCTGACAAAGGGTTCCGCCGTTGCGTCCGAAGCTTTCTATCCCTTTGCGGATGGTCTTCTCGCTGCAATTGCTGCTGGCGCCACGGCGGTGATCCAGCCGGGCGGCTCCATGCGCGACCAGGAAGTGATCGACGCAGCCGACGCTCATAATGTGGCGATGGTCTTCACCGGTATGCGCCACTTCCGCCACTGATTGGATCCTTATAAAGCAGAAGGCCCGGAGAGCGATCGCCGGGCCCTTTCCTATATCTGGTGTTTCACGTGAAGCATCAGGTCACAGCGCCGACCTGCCATGGCACAAACTCGTTGTCGCCGTAGTCATAGATTTCGCTGACGGTCTGCTCGCCGGATGCCACGGCAATGATATGGTCGAAGATGCGCTGACCTGCCTCCTCGATCGTTTCCTTGCCGGTGACGATATCGCCGCAGTTGATATCCATGTCCTCCTTCATGTGCTCATACATTTCGGAGTTCGTGGCGATCTTGATGCATGGCGCCGGTTTAAAGCCGGAGACGGAGCCGCGGCCCGTGGTGAAACAGATGACATTGCAGCCGCCCGCCACCTGGCCGGTGACCGCCACAGGATCGTAGCCTGGGGTATCCATAAAGACGAAGCCGGGTTCGGTGACCGTTTCGGCAAATTCGTAGACAGCCTTCAGCGGCATGGAGCCGCCCTTGGCGACGGCACCGAGCGATTTTTCCAGAATGGTGGTCAGGCCACCGAGCTTGTTGCCGTGAGAGGGGTTGTTGTTCAGCTCGTCGCCATTGCGGGCGGTGTAATCGCGCCACCAGTCGATGCGCTGCAACAGCTTCTCGGCAACAGCGGGTGTCACGGCACGGCGAGTCAACAGGTGTTCTGCGCCGTAAATTTCCGGCGTTTCGGCCAGAACCGTGGTGCCGCCGTTGCGGACGATGAGGTCCGAAGCGTAGCCGAGAGCAGGGTTGGCGGAAATCCCCGAATATCCATCCGAACCACCGCATTCGAGCGCCAGCTTCAGTTTCGACAGCGGCTGTTCGGTGCGCTTTGCCGCATTGACGACCGGCAACATCTCCTTGATGTTGGCAATGGCCGCTTCAATGGTCTTTCGCGTCCCGCCATGCTGCTGGATCGTCATCGTCCGCAGCCGATCGCCCTCCTCCATCTTGTAGTGTTCGAGGATCGGCGCGATCTGGTTGGTCTCGCAGCCGAGGCCGATCAGCAGGATGCCACCAAAATTCGGATGGCGGGCATAGCCCTGAATGGTGCGGATCAGCAGTCGATAGCCTTCGGACTTGGTGTTCAGCGCACAGCCCGTTCCGTGGGTCAAAGCCACGACGCCATCAACATTGTCGCAACCGTTGAGACCACCTTCCTTGTTGAAGTAGTCGGCTATGTAACGCGATACGGTGGCCGAACAGTTCACCGAGGCGATGACGCCGATATAGTTGCGCGTGCCGGCACCGCCCGTTCCACGATCGTAGCCCATGAAGGTCCGACGTTCGGCTTCCGGCAGCATGCCTTTTTCTTCGATATCGACGCTGAACTGGTGGGAATGTTCAGATGGCACCATGGCAAGGTTGTGCAGGTGGACATGGCGTCCGGCCTCGATGTCCTGCGTGGCAACGCCAATCACCTGACCATATTTGATCACTTCTTCGCCGGACCTGATCGGCTTCAGGGCCACTTTGTGACCGCGCCCGATCAGGTCGAGCGCCTTCAGATCGCCGCGCCCGATATCCGCTTCTTTCGAAATGGGCCGTCGGGCAACCGCGACATTGTCTTTTGTGTTCAGTAGAATGGTAGCTTCGGTATTCTCAGTCACTCTTTTCCTCCTCCCGACAGATTGTCTGCCGAGGCATGTCTTGAATTACATATCGATCCAGCGTCGTCTTGAGCTTTCCAGGTGAATGCGCATGGCGGCCTGAGCCAATAGCGGGTCGCGACTTTCCAGCGCAGCCAGAATGGCCTCGTGTTCCTCCAGCGCAAAAGTCCACGTCCTACGGTCTTCGAACTTTACCCGCAATTGTGTCGAGATCGGGCTGTGCCTGTCATCGAAGAGATCGCCAACCAAACGCGCCAGAATCGTGTTTCCTGATTGCTCGGCGATCGTGGCGTGAAACTTTCTGTCCTGATCCAGAGGTTTGCGACCTGCGTCGATCTCCTTCCTCATCTCATCGAGCGTTCCTCGCAGCGTCACGAGAGCAGCCTCATCGATACGGCTGGCGGCGAGGACGATGGTCGCACCTTCCAATGTTGAACGGGCTTGCATGAGTTCCGAAGGGCTGTCGCCAAGAGACCGCGTGCTCGCTTGTCGCGCGGCGGTCTCAGTCGATACATAGACGCCGGAGCCCATGCGAATTTCAACGCTGCCATCGATTTCAAGCGCGATCAGCGCTTCACGTAGAGACGGACGAGAAACGCCGAGTTTCTGGGCGAGGTCCCGCTCGGACGGTAGCCGTGTTCCAGCCTGAAACTCTCCACCATCGATCAGTTCGCGGATCTGATCCGCAACTTGTTGGTAAAGTCGCCTCGGTTCCAAGATTTTGGCCTGACCATTCATCTGCGGTCCACGGTTGTTCTGATAAATATTGAGATTTGGCCTTACCGTATCCCTTACAGAAGACATTGGCAAAGATATATTTTATCTTATTGAAAAGATTGTTCTTTATGAAAAATCGCGAGATTTTATTTCGCAGAGATTGCTATGCTGGGCAACAAAAAATCATAAATTGGCTTGACCATGAAAAAAATGCGGCCTAACCATTCGCCCATTGAAGCGCTCTGCGGGAGAACGGAGCGGCTATTGGGAGGTAGCGGATGTCGCAGGGCGCATCGTCCATTTCGAGCCATGATGACACACGGCATGACGCGCTTCAGGCGTCCGGTACGCTTCTGCGTCTTGAGGACATCTGCAAGGAGTTCCCCGGCGTCAAGGCATTGAGCGATGTGCGTTTCGACCTGCGCTCCGGTGAAGTTCATGCCGTCTGTGGCGAAAATGGCGCTGGCAAGTCCACGCTGATGAAGATCATCAGTGGCGTCTATCAACCGACCAGCGGCACGATCCTGCATAAGGGCCAGAAGGTCCAGTATGCCTCTCCGCTGGAATCGGAAGCCGCCGGCATTGCCATCATCCACCAGGAACTCAATCTCGTTCCGCATTTGAGCGTTGCCGAAAACATCTATCTCGCTCGCGAACCGAGAAAAGGTTTCCTCGTCGATCGCAAGACGCTGCGTGCTGACGCGAAACGCTGTCTTGATCGCCTCGGCGTGGATATCCATCCGGATACGCTGGTGCGCGGCCTTTCCGTGGCACAGTGTCAGATGGTCGAAATCGCCAAGGCGCTTTCACTCGATGCCGAAGTGCTCATCATGGATGAGCCGACCTCGTCGCTGACCGAGCAGGAAACACGCCTGCTGTTCAAGGTCATCCGCGACCTGAAGGCCTCCGGTGTCGGTATCGTCTACATTTCCCACCGCCTGGATGAGATGGCCGAGATCGTCGATCGCGTCACCGTGCTTCGTGATGGACGCTATATCTCGACCGACGATTTCAAGTCGATCACCGTCGATGACATCGTTACCCGCATGGTTGGCCGCTCGCTGGAGGAAAAATTCCCCGAGCGCACGTCCAAGCCGACGGATGAGGTCATCTTCTCCGTCAAGGGTCTGACGCGTGCAGGCGTATTCCAGGACGTCAATTTCGAATTGCGCCGTGGCGAAATCCTTGGATTCGCTGGTCTTATGGGCGCCGGTCGCACCGAAGTTGCCCGTGCCATTTTCGGCGCGGATGCTTTCGATGCGGGCACGATCACCTTCGAGGGCCGCGAGCTGACGATCAAGTCGCCGCAGGACGCTATCGAGCAGGGAATTGCCTACCTCTCCGAAGACCGCAAGAGCGATGGCCTGGCGATCAAGATGTCGGTTGCCGCCAATACCTCGCTTGCCAATATGGATGAGGTCTCCAACCGCTTCGGCCTCATCGATTTCAAGAAGCATGACGAGGTCGCAAAGCATTATGTCGATCTCTTGAATGTACGCACACCCTCGATCAAGCAGACGGTTCGCCTTCTGTCGGGCGGCAACCAGCAGAAGATCATCATCGGCAAGTGGCTGTTCCGCCAGTCGCGCATCCTGTTTTTCGATGAGCCCACCCGCGGTATCGATGTCGGTGCGAAGTTCGCGATCTACAAGATCATGGATGAGCTTGCTGCCCGCGGCATCGGCGTGATCCTCATCAGCTCGGAACTGCCCGAAGTGTTGGGCCTGACGGATCGTATCGCGGTGTTCCACGAAGGAACCATTACCGGTGTGCTGGAAACGGCCAAGACCAATCAAGAAGAAATCATGCGCTATGCCTCCGGCTATAGCCGCAAGGCGCAATGAGGTAAGACATGTCGAAATCCCCAGAACCCGTTAAGACCCCTTCGCTCAGCGACAGACAGAAGGACATCATCCAGAAGTTTGCCGCGCTCGGCAGCCTCGTGGTGCTGGCCATCGTGTTTTCGGCCACCAGCAGTGCCTTCTTCAGCGTCAATAATGCCATGACGATTGCGCTGCAGGTCACCTCGATTGCGCTTTTGGGTATTGGCGCGACCTGCGTCATCATTACCGGCGGCATCGACTTGTCCGTTGGTTCGGTTCTGGCGCTGGCCGGTGTGGTCGCAGCACTTGCGGTAAAGGAACTCGGCATGCCGGTTCCGGTCGGTATGTTCCTTGGTATCCTGACGGGCTCGCTCTGTGGTCTGATCAATGGTTTTCTCGTCACGCGCTTCAAGCTGCCGCCTTTCATCGCAACGCTTGGCATGATGTTGATTGCCCGTGGTGTTGCGCTGCAGATCACCGGTGCGCGTGCCGTCTCGGGTCTTGGCGAATCCTTTGGCGAACTTGGCAACGGCGCCCTCTTCCGCATCGTCAACATCGGTGATGACGGATTCCCGAACGTGGTTTTCCCGGGCATTCCCTACCCCGTCATCCTGATGGTCGTCATTGCCCTTGCCGTGGCTTTCATGCTGAACCGTTCGGTTCTCGGACGCCACATCTACGCGGTCGGCTCCAATGCCGAGGCGGCTCGCCTCTCTGGCGTCAATGTCGCCCGCGTCACCAACTTCACCTACGTTCTTTCCGGCACACTTGCCGGCCTGACAGGCTGCGTATTGATGTCGCGCCTCGTCACCGCACAGCCGAACGAAGGTGTCATGTACGAGCTTGATGCCATCGCCAGCGCCGTTATCGGCGGAACCTCGCTGATCGGCGGCGTCGGAACGATTTCAGGGACAGCCATCGGTGCATTCGTCATCGGCATCCTGCGCAACGGTCTCAACATGAACGGGGTCTCTGCCTTCACGCAGCAGATCATCATCGGCCTCGTCATCTTGATGACAGTCTGGATCGACCAGTTGCGCAATCGCCGCTGATTGCACAGCAAGGCTTCTGAAAAGGGTGCGGACCCTATCCGCGGGACAGCCGGTGTTGAGAAGAGGAGCTCTCCCTTCGCCGGTACAAATGGAGGAAGACATGAAGAAACTGACCACTGTTCTTTTGACATCCGTGATCGCGCTCTGGAGCGTTTCCGCGGTTCAGGCCGGCGAAATTGCCGTCATCGTCAAGACCGTCAACTCGACATTCTGGCAGAACGTCCAGAAGGGTGCCGACGCTGCGATGAAGAACATCAAGGGCGAAACGATGACCTTCCAGGGTCCGGCGTCCGAATCCGCCATTGCCGACCAGGTGAACATGGTTGAAAACGCGGTCAACCGTAAGGTCGACGGCATCGTGCTTGCACCGTCCGATCCGGACGCTCTTCTGCCTGCCGTCAAGAAGGCCTGGGAAGCCCGCATCCCGGTCGTTCTGATCGACTCGCAGCTGGCCAAGGGTGGCGAGCAGTATTACCAGTCGTTCCTGGCGACCGACAACAAGAGGGCCGGTGAACTGGCCGCCGAAGAAATGATCAAGAAGGTCGGCACGGAAGGCAAGATTGCCGTCATGTCCTACGTTGCCGGTGCCGGTTCTGAAATCGGCCGCGTCGGTGGCTTCATCGACTACATCAAGGCTCATTCCAAGCTTCAGATCGTTGGACCTTACTACTCGCAGTCCCAGATGGCGACCGCTTTGAACCAGACGACCGACGTTCTGGCCGCCAACCCTGACCTGAAGGGCATCTTCGGCGCCAACGAGCCGACCGCAATCGGTGTTGGCCGCGCGCTTGCTCAGTCCGGCAAGGCTGGCAAGGTTGTTGCCATCGGCTTCGACGGCAATGAAGACCTCCAGAACTTCGTCAAGGACGGCACGCTGTCCGCGATCGTGGTACAGGGTTCCTACCAGATGGGCGAAAAGGGCGTTGAAACCGTCGAAAAGCTCATCAAGAAGGAAAAGGTCGAGAAGTTCGTCGATACCGGTGTCGTCGTCGTCACCAAGGAAAACATCGACAAGCCGGAAGCCAAGAACGTTCTGTACTAACAACGTCTTTTGCCACGCCTGAGCTGATCTTGGGTGTGACAGACCTCCCTTTGAGAAGACCAAAGCAGATGGTCGCATCGTGTGCGGCCATCTCCACCAAACGACAAATGTGAAAGCGCCCGCCATGAAGGTCTCCGATAAACGCAAACTCCCCCATAGAGATGTCGAAGTGACCATCATGGGTCTCGGCTGTGCGCAGATGGGCAACCTCTATCGCCTCACGCCTTATGAGGAATCCAAGGGCGCTTTCGACAAGGCCTGGGACAGCGGCATGCGTTATTTCGATACCGCGCCTTTCTATGGCTATACCCGCTCCGAGCGCCGTCTCGGCACGATGGTAACCGAGCATGACCGCAGTGAATATACGCTGAGCACCAAGGTCGGCCGTGTCATGGTGCCGGATGAAACCGTCGGACCGGAAGAAGATACCTATATCGCACCGCTCCCCTTCCGGCCGCTCTACGACTATTCCTACGACGCCATCATGCGCTCCTTCGAGACGAGCCAGCAGCGTCTCGGCGTTCTCAAGCCCGATATTCTCTATATCCACGACATTGGCCCTTACACCCACGGCGACAAGCACCAGCACTATTGGGATCAGCTGACGACGGGTGGTGGCTTCAAGGCTCTCGGCAAGCTGCGCGACGAAGGCTCGACGAAAGCCGTTGGTCTTGGCGTCAACGAGTGGGAAGTGGTTCGCGATGCCATGGAGGTGTTCGACATCGACGCCGCCATGCTCGCCGGTCGTTACACGCTGCTGGAACAGCAGAGCCTGAGCTTCATGAATGCCTGCGCCGAAAAGGGTGTCGGCATTGTCGTTGCTGGTGCCTTCAACTCCGGCATTTTGGCCGGTAATCGCAAGTTCAACTACAAGGATGCACCGGCCGAGCTTCTGGCACGGGTAGATGCGTTGCACGATGTCTGCGAGGAGATGGGTGTCTCGCTTCAGGCGGCCGCACTGCAGTTCCCGCTCGCTCATCCTGCCTCGGTGACCGTCGTTTCCGGCGCGCGCAATGCTGAGCAGCTGACCTCCAACATCGCCTGGTTCGAGCAGGACATTCCGGATGCGTTCTGGGCCGAGTTGCACCGCCGCGGTCTGATCGCCGAAGGCTCACCTGTTCCAGGGGCAAAGGGCTGACGCCATGCTCATCGATGCACATCAGCATTTCTGGCTGCTGAAAGACCGGCAGGGCCAGTGGCCGCCAGCGTCGCTTGAGGCGATTTACCGGGACTTCCTGCCCTTAGATCTCCAGCCCTTGCTGGAGAAGGCAGGTGTGTCCGGTACGGTGCTGGTGCAGACGATGGAAAGCGCTGCCGACACGGATTTCATGCTGGCGCTTGCCGATGACAACAGCTTCATCAAGGGTGTTGTCGGTTGGGTGGATATGAAGGCGGCGGATGCACCGCAGGACATCGCCCGACTTGCCTCCCACCGCGCGCTGAAAGGCGTGCGTCCGATGTTGCAGGATATTGCCGACGTTCAGTGGATCGACGATAAGGCACTTGACCCCGCTGTCGAAGCGCTGGTCGAGAATGGCCTCGTTTTCGATGCTCTGGTCTTGCCGCCGCATCTGCCCTGTCTTCTGCGTTTTGCCAGCCGTCACCCGGCATTGAAGATCGTCATCGATCATGGCGCAAAGCCTAGGATTGTGACAGGTCATTATGTCGATTGGCGGAGCGACATGGCCGCTCTCGCCGCGCTGCCCAACGTTCACTGCAAGCTCTCCGGTCTTCTGGTGGAGCGCGGAGATCAGAAGCCGGAAGCGGTTCGGCCCTATGCTGAAACGATCCTGGAGCTCTTCGGCCCGGAAAAGGTGATTTTCGGCAGCGACTGGCCGGTGATCCGCCTCGCTGGCGACTATCAAGGCTGGTTGGACTTTTGCCGGGATGTGGTTCCGCAAAAGCACCACTCCAAGGTTTTCGGCGGAAACGCCATAGATTTTTATTCTCTTTCGGACAGGTGATTCATGCTGGCGATCTTTTGCGATAAACCCGGTCTCCTCGTTTCCAAGGAACTGCCAAAGCCGTCTCGAGCGGAGAATGAAGTTCTGGTCCGTATTCGCCGCATCGGTGTCTGCGGCACGGATTTGCACATCTTCACCGGCAACCAGCCCTACCTCTCCTATCCGCGGATCATGGGCCATGAACTGTCCGGTACGGTTGAGGAAGCCCCGCAGGGCAGCAGTCTTTCGGCCGGCGATATCGTCACGATCATTCCCTACATGTCCTGCGGCCATTGCAGCGCCTGCCTGAAGGGCAAGAGCAATTGCTGCCGTAACATCGGCGTGCTCGGCGTGCATCGCGATGGTGGCATGGTGGAGTATCTGAGCGTGCCGCAGCAGTTTGTGCTGAAGGCAGAAGGGCTCTCCCTCGATCAGGCCGCAATGACGGAGTTTCTGGCGATCGGCGCGCATGCGGTGCGTCGCGGTGCGGTCGAGAAGGACCAGCATGTGCTGATCGTCGGTGCTGGTCCAATCGGCATGGCCGTTGCTGTCTTTGCCGTGATGAATGGTGCGACGGTGACGATGATCGATAGCCGCGAGGACCGGCTGTCCTTCTGCCGCGATCATCTGGGCGTCGCCAACATCGTGCAGCTTGGCGAAGGCGACAAGGATCGTTTGAGCGAGATCACCGAAGGCAACTTCTTCGATGTCGTCTTCGACGCCACCGGCAATCCTAAGGCCATGGAGCGCGGCTTCTCCTTCGTCGGCCATGGTGGCGCGTATGTTCTCGTTTCCATCGTCGCCAGCGATATCAGCTTCAACGATCCTGAATTCCACAAGCGCGAGACGACATTGCTCGGCAGCCGCAACGCAACGCCGGAAGATTTCGAGCGGGTGCTGGAAGCCTTGCGTGCCGGCCGTGTGCCAGAAGCGCTGATCACCCATCGCATGACGCTTGCAGAGGTACCCGCCAACTTTGCCAGCCTGACCGACCCGCGCGCCGGCGTCATCAAAGGCATGGTGGAAGTGGCCTGAAATGCCGACGAGCCTCCCTCATTCAATGACCCCTGACCGCGAGTAAACGGCCATGACCAAGATTACCGACCTGCGCGTTTTCGATCTGCGCTTCCCAACCTCACAGAGCCTCGATGGCTCGGATGCGATGAATCCGGATCCGGATTACTCCGCGGCCTACGTCATTCTCGATACCGATGAGCCTTCGCTGAAGGGTCATGGACTGACCTTCACCATCGGTCGCGGCAACGATATCTGCTGCATGGCAATCAAGGCGATGCGGCATCTGGTGGTTGGAACAGATCTCGCAACCGTCATCGAGAATCCCGGCAAATATTGGCGCCACCTGACGAGCGACAGCCAGCTGCGCTGGATCGGTCCCGACAAGGGCGCCATGCATCTGGCCACCGGCGCCGTCGTCAATGCCGTCTGGGATCTGCTCGCCAAGCAGGCTGGCAAGCCTGTCTGGCAGTTCGTGGCCGATATGAGCGCTGAAGAGATCGCCGATATCGTCGACTATCGTTATCTGACCGACGTTCTGACGCGCGAGGATGCGCTCGCCATTCTGAAGAAGGCGGAAGCCGGCAAGAAGGAGCGCGTCGATATCCTCAAGTCAGAGGGCTACGCCTGCTACACCACTTCGGCCGGTTGGCTCGGTTATAGCGACGAAAAGCTTCGTCGCCTTTGCCACGAAGCGATCGATGCCGGCTTCAACCACGTGAAGATGAAGGTCGGCCGCGATCTGGAGGACGATATTCGTCGCCTCACCATCGCGCGTGAGGTCATCGGTCCAGATCGCTATCTGATGATCGATGCCAATCAGGTCTGGGAAGTCGATCAGGCCATCGAGTGGGTCAACAAGCTCGCTTTCTGCAAGCCCTTCTTCATCGAAGAGCCGACGAGCCCAGACGATGTTGCCGGTCACCGCAAGATCCGCCAGGCCATTGGTTCGGTGAAGGTCGCGACCGGTGAAATGTGCCAGAACCGCATCATGTTCAAGCAGTTCATCGCCGAAGGCGCGATCGACGTCGTGCAGATCGACAGCTGCCGCATGGGCGGTTTGAACGAAGTTCTTGCCGTTCTGCTGATCGCGGCGAAGTATAACCTCCCCGTCTGGCCGCACGCCGGTGGCGTGGGTCTGTGCGAATATGTGCAGCACCTGTCGATGATCGATTATCTGGTCGTGTCCGGTACTAAGGAAGGCCGCGTGATCGAGTATGTCGACCATCTGCACGAGCACTTCTTCGAGCCGTGCGACATCCAGAATGCCGCTTACATGCCGCCGAAGATGGCTGGCTTCTCCATCGAAATGAAGCCGGAGTCCATTGAGGCTTATACCTTCAAGGGCTGAGGTTCTTATTTCTCCTCCCGCACCCTATTATGCTCGGGCTTGTCCCGAGCATTTTTTTGTAAGCGGAGATAGGAGCGATCTAAAGCTCTGAAAGAACAGCTTGGAGCCTCACCCATTCCGCTTCCGTGCCGGGAAGACCGAAGCGCATATCGTTCGGGCGCTCATCGAAGATACGGACGAGAATGCCTCGATTGGCAAGCTGGGCGAACAGGGCGGCTGCCTGCGCGTTACGCACAAGACGAAAAAGGCTGGTACCGCCCACAACGGTGAGACCTGCGCTCGTCAACATTGCATCGAGACGCGCAACGTCTGTCCTTAGCCGGAGTCGCATGGCATCACGCCAACCATTGTCCGCCATCGCTTCCGTTGCCACATGCAGCGCCGGACCTGAGACGGCCCACGGCCCCAGGCGCTGCTCCAGCCTTGTGGCAATCTCCGGACGCGCAACGGCAAAGCCGAGGCGCAACCCCGCCATTCCATAGAATTTGCCGAAGGATCGCAGAACAATCAGCCCACCGATCTCAGTGGCGTCGGCCAAACTCTCACCATAGCCGGTTTCAATGAATGCCTCGTCGATCACCAGCAGGCCGCCTTTGCGGCTCATCTCTGTGGCAAGCGCGAAAAGCTTAGCCCTATCCATGACGCGACCATCCGGGTTGTTCGGATTGATGACGACCGCGTAATCGAAGTCGGAGAGCTCGCAGAAGTCAGATACCTCTTCAACTGCAAGGCCTGCCATTCGTGCCGTTCTGGCATGCTCCGCATAGGCCGGTGTCAGGACTGCCGCGCTTGCCCCCCGCTTCAGGGCGAGTTCGGCCAGAAGCGGCATCAGCATCTGCGTTCCGGGCGCCGCGGCGATATGGGCAGCAGACGGCGCGCCGAAGGCTGCGGCGGCAATCTCCTTCAAGCGGTTTAAGGCGGAAGGTTCGGGCAGGCGGGCAAAGGCGCTGGCCGGAATGGGAGAATGCGGATAGGAATGCGGATTGATCCCCGTGGAGAGATCGATCCAGGGTTCCGGCGCCAGCGGAAACGACGCACGCGCCCGCCCCAGATCGCCACCATGACGGATCGCAGCCTGCATAGTCACCGGTCCAGTATCGCCCATGTTCTTTGCTCTCGCTTTCCTGTCGCTTCTGATCGAACGCCTTGTTGGCTATCCCGACTGGCTGTTTCGCCGCATCGGCCACCCGGTCACATGGATCGGTTCGCTTATCGCGCTGCTCGACAGAAAATGGAACCGGGAACAGGGATCAATTTCCAATCGTGAAGCCAAAGGCGTACTGGCGCTCGTGGTCTTCCTCGGCGTCACCGTTGCCATCGCGCTCGCCTTGCAGAATATCCTTCTGATTTTTCCGCTGGGGTTGTTGCTGGTCGCCATCGTCGGTGCTTCGCTTCCAGCTCAAAAAAGCCTGAAGCAGCATGTCGAAGCAGTTGCCACCGCGCTGGACAGCGAAGGCCTCGAAGGCGGCAGAAAAGCCGTGTCGATGATCGTCGGCCGTGATCCGGATCAGTTGGATGAGGCGGCGGTGTGCCGGGCGGCCATCGAAAGTCTGGCGGAGAATTTTTCCGATGGCATTGTGGCACCATCCTTCTGGCTCGGTCTGCTCGGGTTACCGGGCGGTGCCGGCTACAAGGCCATCAATACGGCTGACAGCATGATCGGTCACCGCACGCCGCGCCATGAGGCCTTCGGCTGGGCCTCGGCGCGACTGGACGATCTGGTAAACCTTCCCGCCTCGCGCCTGACGGCAGTTTTGTTCATCGTCGCTGCCATCTTCGTCAGAGGCGCCTCACCGCAAGCTGCCATGCGTGCCGTCGCGCGCGATGCGAAGCATCATCGGTCTCCCAATGCCGGCTGGCCGGAATCGGCGCTGGCGGGTGCGCTTGGTTTTGCGCTTGCCGGGCCACGCTCCTATGGCGGACAGATGATCCAGGCGCGCTTCATGGGCGAAGGCGGACGGCGGGATCTGACCGCTGCCGATATTCGCCAGGCGCTCAAACTCGCGCGGATCGCCGACAGTCTGTTGATAGGGCTCTTCGGCCTTCTGGCGTTGGTTACCGTGCTATAGACAGCAGCGCGTCGAGATCGAGGTGGCGCTCCATATGGTCCGCTAGGCGATCCAGAACCGCATCCACCTGCGCCTCGTAATTCAGCGCCGATGATTGTGCCCCAAGCCTTTGCAGCCAGGCGCTGCGCTGTCCGTCGTCGGCAAACAGACCATGGACATAGGTGCCGAGGACGCGACCGTCCGCTGAGATTGCACCGTCGATATGATTGCCGATCGTAGCGAAGGGGCGATTGCAGTCGTCCCCCTTCGTGACACCGACATGCATTTCGTAGCCGGAGAAGGCTTTACCATCGAAGCTGCGCCCCTCTACCGAGACCAGCCTCTTGTCACCCGTCAGCACCGTTTGGACGTTGAGCAACCCAAGACCTTCGACGGTGGAAGGCGGACCTTCGATGCCGTCCGGGTCCGATAGCGTCGTTCCAAGCATCTGATAGCCACCGCAGAGACCAAGCACAAAGCCGCCACGGCGAAGATGCGCCTTGATGTCGATATCGAGACCCGCCTGTTTCAAGACGTCCAGATCGGCAATCGTGGATTTCGATCCGCAGAGCAGGATGAGGGCGCAATCGCCGGGAATGGCGGCTCCAGGGCGCACGCGCACCAGTTCGACATCCGGCTCCATATCGAGCGGATCGAGATCGTCGAAGTTTGAGATATGTGGAAGGATCGGCACGGCGATACGGATTTTCGCACCGGGCTTTGATTGGTCGGTGCCGGTTAAACCCAGCGCATCCTCAGCAGGCAGACGGGCCGCATCGGTAAAATACGGCAGGAGGCCGATGGAGCTCCAGCCAGTATGCTCGGCAATAATGCGCATGCCTTCATCGAAGAGCGAAGGATCGCCGCGAAACCGGTTGACGATGAAGCCTTCGATCATCGAGGCGTCGTCCGCATCCACCACCGCCTTCGTGCCGACGAGGCTGGCGATGACCCCTCCCCGGTCGATATCACCGATCAGGATCACGGGAACATCGGCTGCACGGGCAAAGCCCATATTGGCAATGTCATTAGCGCGTAGATTGACTTCCGAAGCGCTGCCGGCACCTTCCACGAGGACCAGATCGGCGTGGGTCTTCAGTCGCTCGAAGCTCTCCAGCACCCGGGGCATCAGCCCGGCCTTCATCTGTTGATAGTCGGCTGCTTTCGCATTGCCGAGAATTTTTCCCTGAACCACGACCTGCGCACCCGTTTCGCTCTGGGGTTTCAACAGAACCGGGTTCATGTGCACTGACAGCGGCACGCCAGCGGCGCGCGCCTGCAAAGCTTGCGCCCTGCCGATCTCGCCGCCATCTGCCGTCACCGCCGCGTTATTGGACATGTTCTGCGGCTTGAAGGGCAACACCGAAAGTCCGCGCCGGGTAAAGGCGCGCGCCAGACCCGCCACCATCAGCGACTTGCCGACATCCGAGCCGGTTCCCTGAAACATGATGGATCTGGCGGCCATGGATCAGTACTCGATGCCGGATTGGGCTTTGACGCCTGCCTTGAAGTGGTGCTTCACCAGCGTCATCTCCGTCACCATGTCGGCTGCCTCGATGAGCGGCGGCTTGGCGTTACGCCCGGTAACGATGATGTGGAGATCAGGGCGGCGGCTCTGCAGCGTTGCGACCACCTCTGTGAGGTCGAGATAGTCGTAGCGCAGCGCGATGTTCAGCTCGTCCAAAACCAGAAGTCCGATCGATTCGTCTGCCATTAGCGCCTTAGCCTCTTCCCAAGCCTTGGTGGCTGCGGCGACGTCGCGCTTCAGATCCTGCGTGTCCCAGGTGAAGCCCTCGCCCATGGTGCGCCATTCCACACGGTCTCCGAAAATCGTCAACGCCTGCTGCTCGCCGGTCGACCACGCACCCTTGATGAACTGGACGATGCCGACGCGTCCGCCTGTGCCGAGCATCCGAAGCGCAAGGCCGAAGGCGGCAGTGGACTTGCCCTTGCCTGGGCCGGTATTCACCATCAGCAGGCCCTTTTCGATGGTCTTCTCGGCCACTTCCGCATCCTGCACGCTCTTGCGGTTCACCATTTTCTCGCGGTGGCGGGCGGCTTCGATGTCGCTGATCTCGCGTGTCATGATGTCCACATCCTTCCGAGCCGTTTTTAGAAGCGGCGACTATAGTCAAAACGCTCTCCTCCGCAATGGAGCCCATGAGGCGGATGGCAAGGCTTGCATTGACCGCGGCGCGGCTTGCCCGTAAAGGTAAGGCACTGACGGTCTTTTTCCGGCAACGGGAAAAGCTAAGAGGGAACACGGTTCCGCCCGCTCTTTGGGCCAATCCGTGGCTGCCCCCGCAACTGTAAGCGGCGAGCCCGCACCGTAAAGCCACTGGATTTCGATCCGGGAAGGCGGTGCAAGGGCGCTCAGACAAGCCGTAAGCCAGGAGACCTGCCGTTTCAGAACAAAACGTCTGCCGGGCGGGGTGCTCCGGTCAGTCGGTCTCGCCGAATTTCGGTTTGCGCTGTCTCGCATTCCGTCTTCGGCATCCGCACCCCTTGCATGTTTGAATGGCGGAAGCGGATACGTTTTGGATATCACCTCAACATCGTCACGGACTGAAGGATCAACCGACACGCGCGAAGCGTCCGGCCTGGTCGTCTATGTCTGTCGCAGCTGCCGCGACGAGGCGGAGCCAAATGCGGAGCCCCGGCCCGGTGCGCTTCTCGCACAAGCGGCCATCGCGCTTGGCGCCGAGGCGAATGTCGAGGTGCGCAGCGTCAATTGTCTTGCCAATTGCAAGCGTGGCGGCAGCGCCGCAATGCGCACAGCCGATGGCTGGTCCTACGTGTTTGGCGGTCTGACGCCTGAAAACGCCGAGGATCTGATCACCGCTGCACGCCTGCTTTCCACGTCCACCGATGGCCTGATGCCCTGGCGCGGCCGTCCCGATAGTTTAAAGCGCGGCATGGTCGCGCGTATCCCCCCTTTGAATTTCGTCGAGGAGACATCATGACCACGCTAGAGCGCGTTCCCTGCACCATCGTCACCGGCTTTCTGGGCGCCGGCAAAACCACGCTGTTGCGCGGCCTTCTGGAAAAGCTCGACGGCAAGCGACTGGCGATCATCGTCAACGAGTTCGGCGATGTCGGCATCGATGGCGAAATCCTCAAAGGCTGCGGCATCGAAAGCTGCCCGGAAGAAAATATCGTGGAGCTTGCCAATGGCTGTATCTGCTGCACGGTCGCCGATGATTTTCAGCCGGCCATCGAACAGATCCTCAGCCGTCAGCCCAAGGTCGAGCATATCTTGATTGAAACCTCGGGCCTCGCACTACCAAAGCCGCTCGTGCAGGCCTTCCAGTGGCCGGCAATCAAAAGCCGCGTGACCGTCGACGCCGTCGTTGCGGTGGCCGATGGTGCGGCCTTGGCGGAAGGCATGGTGTCGCATGACATGGATGCGCTCGCCGCCCAGCGCGCCAATGATGAAGCGCTCGATCATGACGATCCGGTCGAAGAAGTCTTCGAAGACCAGATCGCCTGCGCTGACCTGATCGTGCTGACCAAGGGCGATCTTCTCGACGCGGATGGTCTGGAACGCGCCAAGGCGCATATCGGAGAGCATTTGCCAAAGGCTGCGAAGATCGTTGTCGCATCCCATGGCCAGATCGATCCTGCGGTTCTCATCGGTCTCGGGCTTGCGGTCGAGAACGATATCGAAAACCGCCATACCCACCATGACGACGAAGAAGACCACGATCATGACGAGTTCGACAGCTTTGTCGTCGAGCTCGGCGCGGTGTCCGATCCCGAGGCGCTGGCGGAGCGTATCGCCCAGACAGCGGCCTCCGAGAATGTATTGCGCATCAAAGGGTTCGTCGAAGTCTCCGCCAAGCCGATGCGTTTGCAGGTTCAGGCCGTCGGCTCGCGCGTGAACCATTACTTTGACCGCCCTTGGGCTGCGGGCGAAGTGCGGCGTTCTGCGCTGGTGGTGATTGGCGAAAAGGGCCTCAACCGCGAGAAGATCGAACAGATGCTGGCTGCCTGACGCATCATGCATATTCTCGCCACCACATCCTCGTCGCTAGACGACCTGATCGAGCCGGTTGATCTCAACCAGCCCCAGGCGGATGTGGTGGTGCTGTCTTTCTCGTCAAGCGATCTGGCCGGTCTGCAGCGCGCCTGGCCTGAAGAATCTGGCGTTTCGCTCAGCGTCGCCAATCTCTCCGAACTGCGCCATCCGATGTCCGTCGACCTCTGGATCGAAAAGACGGCGGAGCACGCCAAGCTGATCCTTATCCGGATTCTTGGCGGGGCGGACCGTTGGCGCTACGGCGTCGATCAACTGGCGATGATGGCGCGCAGGCGCGGCGTCAAGCTCCTGCTCCTGCCGGGTGAGTGTAGCGAGCGCGACGAAAAGCTCGAGGCGCAATCCACGATCGACCAGACGTGGCTGGCTTCGATCCTCTCCTTCTTCCGCGAAGGTGGCCCGCAGAACATGCGCCGGCTTTCGGAAGGTCTTGCCGCTTTTGCTAAAGAGGGTGCCTGGCCTGGCTTCACGCCGGAGCCGCTGCCGAAGTCCGGCTTCTATCTGCCGGGTCTTGGCGCCGTCCATGTGGATGAGGTGCTCGCGGCTTTTGCCCCCGAAGCGATAAGACTTCCCATCGTTTTCTATCGCTCCATGCTTCTGGCTGCCGATGTTGCGCCAATCGATGCGCTATTCGAGGCGCTGAAATCCCGCGGTTTCGCACCTTTGCCGATCTTCGTCAGCGGCCTGAAGGATGGCGAAGCGATCCAATTTCTCGAAGACGCGCTGGTACCGCTGAAACCCGCTGCCATCACCGCAGCCACTGCCTTTGCCAGCCAGACGGATCAGGACGGCAAGAGCCTGTTCGACCGGCTTGGCGTGCCGGTATTCCAAGTGATCATGGCAACGACCCGGCGCGATGGCTGGACCGAAAACATGCGGGGCCTCAATCCATCCGACCTTGCCATGCATGTGGTCTTGCCGGAACTCGATGGGCGCATTCTGGCAGGTGCGATCTCCTTCAAACAGGCCGATCCTGCCGGGCGCCAAGGGCTGATCAATGCTCCTGAGCCAGACCGGGTCGAGCAGGTCGCTCGTCGTATTGCTGCCTTCCTTCGGTTGACGCGGACTGCGGCCCGGGAAAGGCGCCTTGTTATCCTGATGCCGGATTATCCCGGTGCCGCACCCGGTCGCACGGGCTATGCCGTGGGTCTCGACGTGCCCCAAAGCGTGCTGGAGATGCTGCGCGATCTGCAGGATGCGGGTTATGCGGTCGGCGATATTCCGGCCACCGCACGGGAGCTTCTTGATCGCATCGAGACGGAGCGCGCTACTCTTCCCCTCGACCGCTACCGAGCCTTTCTCGACGCTCTTTCGGAGGAGGCACGCGCTGGAATGGCTTCGGCCTGGGGCGATGCCGTTGACGACGAGGCTGTGGTTGATCAGGCGTTTCACTTCCGCGCCGCCCGTTTCGGCTCCGTTGTCGTCGCGCTCGCTCCAGACCGGGGGCGCCAAGCCGACAGGCGGGTGGACTATCACGATCCGGCCTTGCCGCCGCGTCACGCGCTTGCGGCTTTCGGTGCCTGGATGCAGCGGGATTTCGATGCTCATGCGATCATCCATGTGGGCGCTCATGGCACAATGGAATGGCTGCCTGGAAAGACCGTCGCTCTGTCTGAAACCTGTTTCCCGGAAATCGTCACTGGACCGCTGCCGGTCATCTACCCCTTCATCGTCTCCAATCCGGGGGAGGCTGCTGTTGCCAAACGACGGATCGCTGCCGTCACCATCGGGCACATTCCGCCCATACTGGTTGCAGCCGGTCTTTCGCCGGAGCAGGCAGCGCTCGAGCAACTGGTGGACGAATATGCTCAGGCCGATGGGCTTGATCGCCGTCGCCGCGACCGTCTGGCAAAGCTGATCGTCGAGAAGGCCTTCGAGACGGGGCTCGCCGCCGATGCCGGTATCGGCGCGGAGGAGGATGCGGATTCAGCACTCACCCGGATCGATGCCTTCCTGTGCGACCTCAAGGATTTCGCCATCAAGGACGGCCAACATGTGTTCGGGCGTTGCGCTGACGATGAGCCGGATTCTCTGAGGCGCGAAAGTGCTGCCCAAGAAAAAGCTGCGCTGCTGGCGGCGCTGGATGGTCGCCACATTGTGCCAGGCCCTTCCGGTGCACCCGCACGCGGACGACTGGATGTGCTGCCGACCGGGCGCAATCTCTATGCTGCCGATCCGCGTACCATGCCGACACCGACGGCTTTCGAGCTGGGGAAGGCAGCGGGCGAAGAGGTGCTGCGTCATCATCTGCAAAGCCATGGCGACTGGCCGCGGCATCTGGTTTTCGATCTCTGGGGCTCCGCATCGCTGCGCAATGGCGGCGAAGATGTCGGTCAGGCGCTGCATCTGATGGGTGCGCGTCCGATCTACGATCAGGCGACCGGCCGGGTCAACGGCATCGAAGTTCTGCCACCGGCCACGCTCGGACGCCCGCGGGTGGACGTCACCTTCCGCATTTCCGGCCTGTTCCGCGATATGTTCCCGCCTCTGATTGCCCTTCTCGATGCGGCGGCAAGGACGATTGCTTCACGAGAAGAGTCCCCAGGCGACAATCCACTGGCGGAGGAAACGGCCTCTCTCGGTCACGTTCCGGCGCGCATCTTCGGCTCTGCTCCCGGCACCTATGGCGCCGGCATCGAAGGGGCCTTGGCAAGTGGCGATTGGAACGAGCGGGACGAGCTTGGCCAAGCCTATCTGGACACGGCCAGCTACGCTTTTGGCGGGGCAGATGGATTGTCGATCCTCTCCGATTCAGGCTTTGCTGCCCAGGTCGAACGCGCCGAACTTCTGGTTCATACCGGCGACGATCCGGGCCGCGATCTTCTGGACGGTTCATCCGATGCCGCCTTCATCGGTGGCTTTGCCGCCGCCAAGGCAAAGCTTGGACAGGCGGCGGACGTGGTGGCGCTGGATACGACCGATCCTGCCCGGCCGCGTGCGCGCTCCATCGCCCAGGCAATCACCCGCGTGGTGCGAGCCCGTGCCGTCAATCCGCGCTTCATCGCCGGACAGATGCGCCATGGTCCGCGCGGTGCCGCCGAATTTGCAGAGACCGTCGACCGGCTGATTGGCTTTGCTGAAACCACGCAGGCCGTTTCCTCGTCGCTGATCGAAGCGCTCTACGATGCCTATTTCGGCAACGAAGAGGTGCGCGATTTCATTTTACGGGAAAACCCCAAGGCTGCGGAACTGATGGCGCAGCGCTTCCTGTCTGCACGCCGCCGCAACCTTTGGCACAGCCGCCGCAACGCCGTGGATGCGGAACTGGAAATGCTGCTCGCGCCGCGCTCGTCCGAGGCCTCGTCCAAGAGGGTGTCTGCATGAACCCGCTTCCCCAGGTTCAGCCCTTTTCTCGCAGAGGCGTCTGCCCTGCCCTTTCCGCCCCCATGCTGACGGGCGATGGGCTGTTGTCGCGCGTGGCCTTTACCGCTTCACTGTCGCCAAGCGATCTCGACCGTCTCGGCGATCTCGCCCGCCGCCACGGCAACGGGCTTATGGATGTGACCGCTCGTGGCAGCCTTCAATTTCGCGGATTGACGGCCGAAGGCGCCGTTGGACTGGAGCATGATGTGCTGGCGCTGCAATTGCCCTTGCGTCAGAGGCTTGCTGTGGAAGGCTCACCGCTTGCCGGGATAGACGACAGCGAAGTCGCCAACCCTGGACCAATCCTTGAACTCATCAGCCATAAGGCCACGGCACTTGGTCTCGACGCGAAGCTGGCCGCGAAGATGTCGGTTATCGTGGATGGCGATGGTCGGGCTCCGATGGGCGGGCTGCTTGCCGATATCAGGCTCAAAGCGGCCCAGCGGGACGGCGACGTCCTCTGGCTGTTGATGTTGGGTGGCACGGAAGAGAAGGCGCTGCTTGTAGGGGCTTTGCGGACGGAAGATGCCGCGGATTGCGTGATCGACCTCCTCATTCACCTGGCGGAGCGAGGACCGGATGCGCGCGGGCGCGATCTGGATAGGGCGACTGCGCACAATATCTGCAGTGATCGTCTCCTGCCGATCTCATCAGACGTTCGTGCTCCACCGCGTGACATCGGAACATTGAGCCAAACCGACGAGCGCCGGTTGTGGCCTCTCAATGACCACCTCCACGCCGCCGTCATCGCTCCGGCCTTTGGGCAGATCACCTCGGAAGCACTGTCTGCGCTGTGCCAGATTGCAGGCGATCTCGGCGTTCGGTCCATCCGGCCCGGTCCTTCGCACGGGCTCTATGCGCTTGGCAATCGCTACGCGTGTGCGGAACTGCTGGATTACGCGCAGAAGGCTGACCTCATCGTCAGCGACAACGATCCCCGAACCGCCATCGCGGTGTGCGCGGGCGCACCGTCCTGCGCATCGGCCTATACGCCGGTTCAAGCGCTCGCCGCGTTCGCAGCCAAAGAGTGTGGCACGATGCTCGATGGTTCCTTCACCTTGCATCTTTCCGGTTGCGGCAAGGGCTGTGCCCATCCGGCGCCTGCCCTTCTTGCCTTTTCGGGCACGTCGGAAGGTTTTTCCTTTGGCTATCAGGTCAAGGTTTCAGCCCTTCCCGATGCGCAGCTGACCATCGATCAGCAGAAGGCCGGGCTTTCCAGGCTTGCCCGCCTCTATGAAAAAGAACATAAGCCCGGAGAAAATGCCCGTACCTTCCTTGTTCGACTGGGCAAGGACAGGATTGTCGCGGCGCTCCGACAGGACGAGACATGACGACGTACGACTATATCCGCAATGGCGATGCGATCTATGAGCGCTCCTTCGCTATCATCCGTGAGGAAGCGGATCTCTCCGCCTTCACGCCCGAACAGGCGGATATTGCCATTCGCATGATCCATGCCTGCGGACAGGTGGAGGCAGCGCGGCATTTCCGTTTTTCCGCCGATTTCGTTTCCGCCGCGCGTGGCGCGCTCGCAGCAGGTAAACCCATTCTGTGTGATGCGGAAATGGTGGCGCATGGGGTCACACGGGCGCGTCTGGCGTCTGGCAATGCCGTGATCTGCACGTTGCGTGATCCGCGTACGCCGGACTTGGCGAAGTCCATCGGCAACACCCGTTCCGCAGCCGCCCTCGATCTCTGGGCCGATCATCTCGATGGCGCTCTGGTTGCCATCGGCAATGCGCCGACGGCGCTGTTCTATCTCTTGGAAATGCTGGAGAGAGGCGCGCCTCGTCCGGCTGCCATCATCGGCATGCCGGTCGGCTTCGTCGGTGCGATGGAATCCAAGGACGCGCTTGAAGAAAGCACGCTCGGCATTCCCTACGCCATTGTCAAAGGCCGCATGGGTGGCTCCGCCATGACGGCGGCGGCTGTCAACGCCGTTGCGAGGGCTGGTCTATGAGCGCTGCCCTCTACGATCCCACGCCTGAAAAGGCATTGAAGGGCAAGGTCATCGGCGTCGGCACCGGCCCCGGCGACCCCGATCTTCTGACGCTAAAGGCCGTGCGCGCCATCGAAACAGCAGACGTGCTTGCCTTTTTCTGCAAGCGCGGCAGCAAGGGCAATGGCCGTGGCATCGTCGAAAGCTTCATCCGGCCCGGCACGCTGGAAATGCCGCTCGTCTATCCGGTCACGGTCGAACACGACAAGAACGGCGACGACTATCGCGGCGCGATCGCTGCTTTCTTCGATCAATCGGCACGTGACATTGCCGCCCATCTGGATGCGGGTCGTACCGTGGCTGTTCTGTCGGAAGGCGATCCGCTCTTCTACGGTTCCTACATGCATCTGCATCTGCGGCTGGCGCCCAACTATCCGGCGGAAGTCGTTGCGGGCATCACCGCCATGTCCGGCTGCTGGTCAATGACCGGACTTCCGCTCGTCCAGGGAGACGACATCTTGAGCGTCCTTCCGGGTACGCTTGGTGAGGATGCGCTTTTCGAGCGGCTGTCCGGCACGGACGGCGCTGTCATCATGAAGGTCGGTCGCAACCTGCCGAAGATTCGCCGTGCGCTGGAGAAAGCAGGCAAGCTCGAAGGTGCGCTCTATGTCGAGCGTGGCACCATGGCCAATGGCCACGCTATTCGATTGATCGAGCGCGATGAGTCGCCAGCCCCGTATTTCTCTCTTGTTCTCGTCCCCGGCTGGAAAGATCGCCCGGCGGGAGAAATTGCGTGAGCCCGTCTTCCACCGGACGGCTAACCGTCGTCGGCCTCGGCCCTGGAAATCTGGCGCAAATCACGCCGGAGGCACTGACGGCGGTGGACGAGGCGGAGGATTTCTTTGGCTATATTCCCTATCTCGACAGACTGTCGCTGCGTCCAGACCAAAGGCGTCATGCATCGGATAATCGTGAGGAAATTTCGCGCGCCGAGGCAGCGCTGGCATTGGCCGCTTCTGGCGGAAAAGTCTGCGTCGTTTCAGGCGGCGATCCAGGCGTCTTCGCCATGGCGGCTGCCGTGTGTGAGGCGATAGAGAACGGCCCTGCCGAATGGCGCGACATCGACTTGTCCGTTGTACCCGGCGTCACCGCCATGCTGGCTGTTGCAGCAAGAGCGGGCGCGCCGCTCGGTCACGATTTCTGCGCCATTTCGCTCTCCAACAATTTGAAACCATGGTCGCTGATCGAAAAGCGGCTGGTGGCAGCGGCTGAAGCCGGGTTAGTGATGGCCTTCTACAATCCTGTCAGCAAGGCAAGACCGCATCAGCTGGCGACGGCCTTCGATGTGCTGCGGGCACATCTGCCGGGCTCCGTGCCCGTCATCTTCGGTCGCGCTGCCGGACGAGCGGATGAGCGCATGCGGGTCGTACCTTTGGCCGAAGCGCAGAGCGATATGGCCGATATGTCGACCTGTATCATCGTCGGGTCTATCGAGACCCGCATCATCGAGCGCGAAGGCCAGCCGTCGCTGGTCTATTCGCCGCGCTTTTCAAAAAGGGAAAGCTGATGGCGGATTGCGGACAGCGCAGTCTCAATATCCGGCACCACGACGCTCACCGCATCGGCCTTTTGGCGGGCCGGACGGTCGATCATGATCACAGGAATCCCAAGCGCGCGTGCGGCTTCGATCTTCGCATAGGCCGCCGTTCCGCCGGAGTTTTTCGAAACGATCACCTCGATCCCGTCGCCCTTCAACATCACGATCTCATCGACAAGCGCAAAGGGTCCACGCGCTGTGATGTAGCGCGCATTCGGAACCTTAAGCGGCGGTTCTACCGGATCGACGCTGCGGATCAGGTATCTGTGCTGGGGCGCGGTCTCAAAGGGCAGGAGCTCTTGTCTGCCAAGCGCCAGAAAAGCGCTTGTGCTGACGGCACCCAGTGCGGTGACCGCTTCCTCGACGCTTCCAACGTTCAGCCAACGATCGCCCTCTCCCGCGACCCAAGCCGGGCGCGACAGTCTGACCAGAGCGACGCCTGCGATTTCAGCAGCCTTCACGGCATTGGCGGAGATGCGCGCCGCATAAGGATGCGTCGCATCAACAAGAAGATCAAAGCCTTCGTGGGTGATAAAGGCTGCCAAACCCTCTGCGCCGCCAAAACCGCCGACACGCATCGGGACGGGCTGCTTGACGGGATCCTTCGTGCGGCCCGCCATGGACAGCACAATTCGGTAGCCGGAGTCGTCGGCAAGCTTTCCGGCCAGTATGCGGGCATCCGCCGTGCCGCCGAGAATGAGGATGGAGCGTGTCATGGTTCGTGAATATGCCGGAACCCCCGCCACCGCCAGCAAAAAACCTGCACCCTGGCTTTCCATCGTCGGTATTGGGGAAGATGGTCTTGCCGGGCTTGCCGAAAATGCTCGCCGAGCCATCGAGGGTGCCGAGGTCGTCTTCGGTGGCAAACGTCATCTTGAACTTGCCTCGGCTGCCATCAGGGGCGAAGCGCGGCCCTGGCCCGTGCCTTTCGATGTCGGCATGACGGAGGTTGTCGCCCTCTCTGGCCGGAAGGTCTGCGTCCTTGCGTCCGGCGATCCTTTCTTCCACGGGGTCGGCGTCACCCTGTTGCGGCTGGTCGATCCGGCAGAGGTGATTACTTACCCTGCTCCGTCCTCCATCTCGCTTGCCGCGTCGCGTCTAGGCTGGGCCTTGCAGGATACTGCCTGCATTTCCCTGCATGGACGTTCCATCGATCTTATCCGTCCACATCTTCACCCTGGCGCGAAGATCATTGCGCTGACCTCCGATGCCGGTGCCCCGGCGTTGATTGCCGCGCTTCTCAAGGAAGCAGGCTTTGGAAGATCGATCTTCCGTCTGCTGGAAGCACTTGGCGGTGAACGGGAAAACACCCGCAAAACCACGGCTCAGGATTTTGCCTTCGCGGATATCGATCCGCTCAATGTGGTCGCAATCGATGTTGTTGCGGAGGATGCGGCACGGATCCTCCCCTTCGCCAGCGGGTTGGACGACGCGCTGTTCGAACATGATGGACAGATGACCAAGCGGGAAATCCGCGCTGTTACCCTGTCATCGCTTGCGCCCCGCTATGGTGAACTGCTGTGGGATATCGGCGCGGGTTCCGGCTCGATCGGTATCGAGTGGATGCTGTCCCACCCATCGTTGCGGGCCATCGGAATCGAGCAAAATCCAGAGCGGGCCGAGCGCGCCATGCGCAATGCCGAAGCCTTCGGCGTGCCTGGTCTCGATGTGGTGATTGGCACGGCACCGGATGCTTTCGAAGGCCTGCCGATGCCTGATGCCATCTTCATCGGCGGCGGCGGCAGCGAGACTGGGGTTTTAGAGGGGGCAATCAGCGCCTTGAAGCCGGGCGGTCGCCTCGTCGCCAATGCCGTGACGCTGGAAATGGAGGCCATGCTGCTTTCCGCTCAGGCGCGCCTTGGCGGCTCTCTGCTCCGGCTTGAGGTAACGCGTGCATCCCCGGTCGGGCAGATGCAAGGCTGGCGTCCGGCGATGCCGGTCACCCAGTGGGCCTGGGTCAAGCCGAAGGATGGGCCGTGATCGTCGCTGGGATCGGGTGTCGCAAGGGCGTGAGCCCCGAAGCGGTGATAGCCGCGCTCGAGCAGGCCAGCGCTGAGCATAGCGTTGCGTTCGATTTTATCGTAACGGCACCCATGAAGGCTGATGAACCAGCGTTGCTGGAAGCAGCGACACGGCTTTGCATGGCTTTCGTCGTGGTGGCGCAGGCCGATTTCGACGCTGCCGCCGTCCGAACACTGACCCGATCCGCCTTGAGTTCGAAACATGCCGGCTCACCAAGCGTTAGCGAAGCATCGGCGCTTGCAGCCCTTGGCGAAGCGTCAAGACTGATCGCGCCTCGCATGGTGATCGGCGATATTACCGTGGCCTTCGCCACTGCTGGAGAAAAGACATGACCGTTCACTTCATTGGTGCTGGCCCGGGTGCTGCAGATCTGATCACGTTGCGCGGTCGCGATCTGATCGCCGCTTCTCCCGTCTGCCTCTATGCCGGTTCGCTGGTGCCCAAGGCGCTGCTGGACTACTGCCCGGAAGGTGCGCGCATCGTCGACACAGCAGCCTTGTCTCTGGATGAAATCGAGGCAGAGTTCGTTGCCGCCGCCCGAGACGGAAAAGATGTGGCCCGGCTGCATTCAGGCGATCTTTCCGTCTGGAGTGCCATGGGTGAACAAATCCGCCGTCTGGCGCGGCTCGGGCTTGACTACACCGTTACACCCGGCGTGCCTTCCTTTGCCGCGGCAGCCGCCACTTTGAAGCGCGAATTGACGGTGCCTGAAGTGGCACAAAGCCTTGTTCTGACACGCATTTCCGGCCGCGCATCGAAAATGCCGGAGAGCGAAAACCTCAAGGCTTTCGGCGCAACGGGCGCGACGCTTGCTATTCATCTCGCCATCCACGCCATCGGTCAGGTGGTCGAGGAATTGACGCCGCTCTATGGTGCGGATTGCCCTGTCGCCATTGTCGTGCGCGCCTCCTGGCCGGAAGAGCGGGTCATTTCCGGTACGCTGTCCGATATCGTGTCCCGCCTTGCGGAAGAGCCAGTCGAGCGCACCGCAATGATCTTCGTCGGCAAGGGGCTTGCCTCATCCGATTTTCGCGAAAGCGCGCTCTATAGCACCGACTACGTTCGTCGCTTCAGAACGCCAACGGCGGAGTAGTCTCAGCTCGCCTTGAGGAAATCTTCTGCAAGCTCGACCCAGAAGGCTGTGCCGATCGGAATGATGTCGTCGTTGAAATCGAATTTCGGGTGGTGCAACGGCGGGTCGTTTTCGGTGCGCTTGGTACCGAGGAAGAAATAGGAGCCGGGGCGCTTTTCCAGCATATAGGCAAAGTCTTCCGCCCCCATGGTCGGGCGCTCCATCTCCAGAACCTTGTCCGCACCGGCAAAGCGTGTTGCAAGCGCTCGGACGTAATCTGTTTCCGCCTTGTGGTTGACGGTCGGGCTGTAGCCGCGCTCATAATCCAGCGTCACGCTCATGCCATAGCTGGCCGCCTGCCCTTCGGCGATCATGCGAATGCGCTCTTCCAGTTCATCGCGGGCTTCCGGATCGAAGGAACGGATGGTGAGCAGCATTTCCGCCGTCTCGGGGATAACATTGCTTGCCTTGCCGCCATGAAAGGCGCCAACAGTGACCACGGCCGGCATCAGCGGATGAACATTGCGCGACACCACAGTTTGCAACGCCATGATGATGCTGGCGCCGGCAACGATCGGGTCCGAAGCGCTTTGCGGTTCCGCGCCATGGCCGCCATAGCCGTTGACGATGATCTTGCACTCGTCCACTGCCGCCATGACCGGGCCTTCGCGCAGAACGAAATGGCCGAAGGGCTGGCTCGGGTCGTTATGCAGGGCAAAAACCGCGTCGCACGGGAAGCGGTCGAACAGGCCATCCTCGATCATGATGCGCGCGCCGCCGAAATTCTCCTCCGCTGGCTGGAAGATCAGATGGATCGTACCGTCGAAATTGCGCCGTTCGGCAATGATCTTGGCGGCGCCCAGCAGCATGGCAGTATGGCCGTCATGACCGCAGGCATGCATCATGCCGCGCGTTTCGCTCGCATAGTCGGCGCCGGTTTCTTCGTGGATCGGTAGCGCATCGATATCAGCGCGGATGCCGATACTGCGATTGCTGGTGCCATTGCGCAAGGTGGCGACCACGCCGGTGCCGGCCAATCCTCGCGTCACCTCATAGCCCATCTGGGTCAGGCGCCCTGCAACAAAATCGGAGGTCTTGAATTCCGACAGGCCGATCTCCGGGTTGCGATGCAGATAGCGGCGGATTTCAACTACCTCTTCCATGACGTTGGACGACGGGGAAATGGTCACCGGATGAAGGGTCATGCTTTGCTATTCCGTATATTTGCCGCGGCAGACGAGCTGCCCGGCCCGTTCTTCAAGCATCATGAATAGCAAGAGTGGGCCGTCTTGATAAGGGCGCGTCGTTGTTCGCTAAGATTTGTCGTCTTGCGCGCCAATCAAACAGATGGCATGGAACTGAAAATGCCTTGAAACATTCAAAACCTTCTGGTCACATCAGTTCGGAAACACGAATGCCAATCAGGTATGGGGAGATATCAGGGAAGGCAGCGACGGTTTCGCCCGGAGGAGTTTGCGAAACGTCTGGCTTCGGGGCGACGCGCCCTCGCGTGGGAATCCGTTCTCGAGAAACTATTGATATTATATATTGAAATCCGAATGCCCCGATTTCACCATGTCGGGCGATAAGATTGTGCCTTCCCATCGTGTGCTGGTTCGCGGTGGTTCAGCAAAGGTTCAGGATCAGCGCGAAATAAAGCTTGCCACATTGTTTCACTCTCGATGAGAACTCTGAAACAGTTAAGGGTTACAGACTAGCCTAAGCACTCCACTCAGGGTCCAGAATACGAGCCGATGTCATTTCATATTACGCCGCCCGCCGCCGCCCGTGATTCCGAAACCAAGCAGATCGATCACAACGACTCGATCCGCTCTGTTTATTTCAACATAGACGAGTTGAAAGCTTGCGGGGCAGACCTGTCGCAGACAGGGTCCGCCTCTCTTCCCGGTTTCATGGAGTTCGACTTCTTTGCGCGTCACCGCGAGAACGAGAAGGAAATTCTGCGCGTCTATCGCACCACGGCGGTGGATTCGGAGAACGGCCTGACGATCACACCGGCTGCGGAATGGCTGCTCGACAATCACTATGTGATCGAAGAAGCCATCCAGGAAGTCCGTCGGGACTTCCCGAAGAAATTCTATCGCCAACTGCCGACGATGACGATCGGCAATGCCGAGATCCCTCGCGCGCTCGCACTGGCCTGGCTCTATGTCGCCCATACGCACAGCACAGTCTCGCGCGAAAGCCTGACGGCGCTTGTCGAAGGCTTCCAGACGCACAAGACGTTGCAGATCGGTGAAATCTGGGCACTGCCATCCTTCCTACGCTTCGTGCTGATCGAGAACCTGCGTCGTATCTCCATTCGTGTGGAGCGCTCGCGCCGCATGCGCCATAAGGCGAATGAGGTGGTGGACGAGATCATTCGTCTCAACGATGCGGAGCCGTCGGCCGAGTTCCTCAAGCAGATCGACCCGCTGGTGGACGATCCGACCTTTGCGACCCAGTTCCTCTATCGACTGAAGAACGGTTCACAGACCTCGAACTTCGCCCTGAACTGGCTGGAAGAGCGTCTTCATAGCGTCGGTACGGACGCCGAAAACGTGATGATGGCGGAGCATAACCGGCTTGCATCCGGCAATGTGACGATGGGCAATATCGTCAAGAGCCTGCGCGAGATCGACGATACCGAATGGTCCGTCTGGTTCGAAGATGTCAGCCATATCGACAAGGTTCTGCGTGAGCAGACCGATTATGAGACGCTCGATTTCGGTTCGCGCAACACCTACCGCAACAATGTCGAACTATTGGCGCGCCGTTCTCCGAAAACCGAAGTCGAAGTGGCCCAGCTTGCTGTCGACATGGTGGCGGAAGCAGCCAACTCCAAGGATGCCTATCCGCATCAGCCGAATGTCGGTGCCTTCCTCGTCGGTCAGCGCCGCAAGGAACTGGAGCAGCGCATTGGTTATAACCCGTTGTTCGCGCAGCGCGTCGTGCGTGCCATGCGGCGTTTCAACTGGCTTGCTGTGGCCGTCCCGGTTCTGGTCCTGACGGCGCTTGCCATGCTGGCGGTCGGTTGGTTCCTGGCTGAGGCCGGCATGCCCTGGTATGTGGTGAGCGCGTTCCTGCTGATGTTCGCGCTGCCCGCATCGGAAGGTGCGACAGGTCTCTTCAACACGCTCGTCACCTTCTTCGTCAAACCTTTCCGCCTTGTCGGGTACGAATTCAAGAACGGCATTCCCGAAGATGCGCGCACGCTGGTTGCCGTGCCATGCATGATCACCAGCCGCGATGCGGTCGATGAGATGATCCGCAATCTCGAAGTCCATTATCTCGCCAATCCGCATGGCGAGATTTACTTCTCGCTGATCAGCGACTGGCGTGACGCACAGCAGGAGCAGACCACCGAGGATGTGGAAATCCTGGAATATGCCAAGCGCGAAGTGGCAACTTTGTCTGCGCGTTATGCTTTCGACGGCAAAACCCGCTTTTTCCTGCTTCACCGCCGTCGCATCTACAATCCATCCGAAGGTTGCTGGATGGGCTGGGAGCGCAAGCGCGGTAAGCTGCATGAGCTGAACCTGCTGCTGCGCGGCGACAAGGATACGACCTTCCTCAACGGTGCCAACACGGTGCCGAAGGACGTCAAATACGTCATGACGCTGGACGCCGATACGCGCCTGATGCGCGATGCCGTCACCAAGCTCGTCGGCAAGATGCATCACCCGATCAACCGTCCGGTCCACGATCCGGAAACCGGCCGCGTGATCCATGGTTACGGCCTGTTGCAGCCGCGCGTTACCCCGTCGCTGACGACCGGCAAGGATGCCTCCGTCTTCCAGCGCGTCTTTTCGATCAACCGCGGTATCGACCCTTATGTCTTTACGGTGTCGGACGTTTATCAGGATCTGACCGCAGAAGGCTCGTTCACCGGTAAGGGCCTCTATGACGTTGACGCCTTCGAAAAGGCTCTGAAGGGCCGGATCGATGAGAACGCCGTTCTGTCTCACGACCTTCTTGAAGGCTCGTTTGCCCGCTGCGCTCTCGTTACCGACGTCGAACTCGTCGAAGACTTCCCGACCCGTTATGAGGTCGAAGTCTCGCGTCAGCATCGCTGGGCCCGTGGTGACTGGCAGTTGCTTCCTTACATTCTCGATCCGGCACGTGGGGTTACCGCGCTTGGCCGTTGGAAGATGATCGACAACCTGCGCCGTTCGTTGACCCCGATTGCCTGGTTCGTCGCCTCGGTTCTCGGCTGGTACTTCATGGACCCGTTCGGTGCGTTGATCTGGCAGATCCTGCTGATCTTCTCGCTCTTCGTTGCACCGACGATCTCGTTGCTGTCGGGCCTTGTTCCGCGTTCGACAGATATCGTGCCACAGGCGCATTTCCACACCATCTGGTCGGAGATCCGCGCCACGAATGCGCAGGTCGCGCTTCGCATCGTCTTCATTGCCGATGGCGCCTGCATGATGGCGGATGCCATTGCCCGCTCGCTCTATCGTCTCTTTGTCAGCCGCAAGCTGATGTTGGAATGGCGTACGGCTGCCAGCATTCAGTCCAGCGCGCAGGGCAGCGTCTTCGATTATTACAAGCAGATGTGGCACGCGCCCGTCGTGGCGCTGCTCGGTCTGTTGTTTGCAGCACTTCCGGGCGATAATGCCTTCCTCGTTGGCATTCCCTTTGCGCTACTGTGGGTCTTCTCGCCGGTCGTTGCCTGGTATGTCAGCCAGTCAGCTGAAACCGAAGACCGGATGTTCGTCTCGGAACATGTGTCGAGCGAGTTCAGAAAGATCGCGCGTCGCACGTGGCGTTATTACGAGACCTTCGTCAACAAGGACGAAAACTATCTGCCGCCGGACAATTTCCAGGAAACGCCGACGCCGGTCGTTGCCAGCCGTACCTCGCCGACCAATATCGGCGTCTATCTGCTATCGACGATTTCTGCCCGACAGTTCGGCTGGATTAGTTTCTCCGACACGATCGAACGTCTGGAAAAGACGATCGAGACGGTCGAAAAGATGGAGAAGTATCGCGGTCACCTGTACAACTGGTATCACACCGATACGCTGCAAACGCTCGGCCCACGCTACGTCTCTGCCGTGGATAGCGGCAACCTTGCCGGCCATCTGATCGCGATTTCCTCTGCCTGCCGCCAGTGGGCGGAGGCACCGTCTGCGCATCTTCAAGGCAATCTCGACGGTATCGGCGATGTCGCCGGCATCGTCCGCGAAAGTCTGAAAGAGCTGCCGGACGATCGCAAGAACCTGCGTCCGCTCCATCGTCGTCTGGAAGAGCGCATCATCGGCTTCTCCAACGCGCTCGCCTCCGTGAAGCGCGAGCATGAGTTCGCCTCCATCCGCGTCATCAATCTCGCGGTCCTGGCGCGCGACATTCAGAAGCTCGCCGCCAATCTCGATCTGGAGGTGAAGTCCGAACAGAGCGCGGAAATGACGCGCTGGGCGCAGATGCTGGTCGATTGCTGTGAAGCGCATATTTCCGACAGCGCCTTCGATCACTCGACCATCGATTCGCTTCGCGAACGGCTTGCTTCGCTTCGCGATCGCAGCCGCGATCTCGCCTTCTCCATGGACTTCGGCTTCCTCTATCGTAAGGATCGCCGCCTGCTCTCCATCGGCTACCGTGTGGAAAGCCAGGAGCTAGACGAGGCCTGCTACGACTTGCTCGCGTCCGAATGCCGACTGACCTCGCTCTTTGCCATTGCCAAGGGCGATCTGCCGACGGAGCACTGGTATCGTCTCGGTCGTCAGGTCGTACCGATCGGCGCGCAGGGTGCGCTGGTCTCCTGGTCCGGTTCGATGTTCGAATATCTGATGCCGCCTCTGGTCATGCAGGAGCGTCAGGGTGGTATTCTCAACCAGACCAACAATCTGATCGTTCGCGAACAGATCAATCACGGCCGCCGTCTCGGCACGCCGTGGGGTATCTCCGAAGCGGCCTTCAATGCTCGCGATCATAATATGAACTACCAGTACACCAATTTCGGTGTACCGACGCTTGGCCTCAAGCGCGGTCTTGGCCAGAATGCGGTGATTGCGCCTTACGCCTCCATCCTGGCGGCGCAATACGATCCGGATTCTGCACTCGAGAACCTCGAAAAGTTGCGCAAGCTCGGCGCGCTTGGTCGCTATGGCTTCCATGATGCGGTGGACTTCACGCCGACCCGCGTGCCGGACGGCAAGGTCTGCGCTGTGGTTTATAACTACTATGCTCACCACCATGGCATGTCGATTGCGGCGGTTGCCAACGTCGCCTTCGATGGCTTCTTGCGCGAACTCTTCCACGCCGATCCGGTCATCGAAGCGGCTGAGCTTCTGTTGCAGGAAAAGGCACCGCGCGAAGTGCCGGTGATGAGCGCCAAGTACGAGCCGGAAACACCCGGCAAGGAACAGGCGGATCTGCTGCGGGCTGAAGTCCGCACTGTCACCGATCCCGCGATCCGCGACCGCGACGTGGTGTTCCTGTCGAATGGCCACTACTCGACAATGCTGACGGCAACCGGTGCCGGTTACTCCAAGTGGAACGGCCAGGCGGTGTCCCGCTGGAAGGCCGATCCCACGGAAGATCGTTGGGGCACCTTCCTGTTCCTGCGCGATACCACGACCGGACAATGGTGGAGTGCGACGGCCGAACCCCGTGTCGCAGAAGGTGAAAAGACCAAAACCGTCTTCATGGACGACCGTGCGGAATTCCACAAAACCGTGGGCGATCTGCAGAGCGTCGTGGAGTGCATCGTCGCCACCGAGCATGATGCCGAAGGTCGCCGTATCACCCTCCTGAACGTTGGAACGGAAGATCGCTTCATCGAAGTGACCTCCTATCTCGAGCCGGTCATCGGCAAGGAAGACGACGACAACGCCCACCCGCTCTTCTCGCGCATGTTCGTGCAGACGGAGATCGGCAAGCGTGGTGACGTCATTCGCGCATGGCGCAACAAGCGTTCGCCCAGCGAACCCGGCACCATCATCGCCCATCTGGCGGCTGACAATGCCGGCTCGTCGCGTGCGACCGAGTACGAGACAGATCGTGCCAAGTTTATCGGCCGTGGTCGCTCCCTTGCGGAAGCTGCGGCCTTCGATCAGGGTGCAGCGCTCTCCAATTCGGATGGCTTCACGCTCGATCCGATCCTGTCGCTGCGCCGCGTCGTTCGCGTGCCTGCTGGCAAGAAGGTCAGCGTGATCTTCTGGACAATCGCGGCCCCTGGCCGTGAGGATGTCGACAAGGCGATCGATCGTTACCGTCACCCCGATGCCTTTGCCCATGAACTGGTTCATGCGTGGACACGTACGCAGGTGCAGATGCGCCACGTTGGCGTCACTTCACAGCAGGCAGCGGCCTTCCAGCATCTCGGTCGTTATCTCGTCTATCCGGACATGCATCTGCGTGCTGATGCCGAGACGCTGAAGACCGGGCTTGCCTCGCAGCGTTCGCTCTGGTCGCTGGCGATTTCTGGTGACTTCCCGATCTTCGCGCTACGCATCAATGACGACATGGATATGGATATCGTCCGTGAGGCTTTGAGCGCGCACGAATATCTGCGTTCGCGCGGCGTCATCTTCGATCTCGTCATCGTCAATGAGCGTGCGGCTTCCTATGCACAGGATATGCAGCATGCGCTGGATCACATTTCCGAAGCGCAGCGCCGCATCAACCCGGCTGATGGCGGTCGTCCGCATGTCTTCTCCGTTCGTCGCGATTTGATGGATGAAGAGACCTGGGCCGCCCTTCTTGCAGCGTCCCGCGTCGTGCTCCACGTGCGCAACGGCAAGATCGTCGATCAGGTCAACCGTGCCGTGTCGCTCTTTGCCGCCAATCGTGCACCGGACAGCACCAATACGGCGCTTGCCCGCGTGCCGACGCCGGCCTACCCGGTTGCCGATCCTGTCGAGGACACAAACGATCTTGATTTCTGGAACGGTTTTGGTGGTTTCACCAAGGACGGTCGCGAATATGTCGTCCGCCTCAATCGTGGCCAGGCAACACCGCATCCGTGGATCAACGTTATCTCCAATGAGAAATTCGGCTTCCACATCTCGGCGGAAGGTGCTGGCTTTACCTGGAGCCGTAATTCTCGCGACTATCAGCTGACGCCATGGACGAATGACCCGGTCACCAACCGTCCGGGTGAGGCGATCTATGTTGCCGACGCGGAAAGCGGAAAGATCCATTCGCCATTCGCCGCTATCGGTCGCAACCCGGAGGCCGTCTTCGAAGCCCGTCACGGTCTTGGCTATTCCACCTTCCGTAGTGTGGATGATGGCCTCGATATCGAAGTCACGCAGACGGTCGATCGCGAGAAACCGGTGAAGCTCTCGCGTCTGACGATCCGCAACGTCGGAACGCAGAACCGCCGCCTGAAGACCTATGGCTATGTCGAATGGGTGCTGGGTAACAATCCGCAAAAGTCTGCGCCGTTCATTCTCAGCAGCCATGATGAGAAAACCGGAGCGCTCTTTGCCTCCAATCCCTACAGCATCGACTATAGTGAGAGAACGTCGTTCCTGTCGCTTGATGGGCCATCGACCAGCTTTACGACCAGCAAGCGGGAATTCATTGGCCGCTTCGGCACCATCAATGCACCGCAAGCCGTCGTCACAGGTACTGCGCTTTCCGGCAGCACCGAACTTGATGGCGCGCCTTGCGCGGCATTGATGCAGGAGATCCACCTGAAGCCGGGTGAAGAACGCCACGTGTTGTTCTATCTTGGCGATGCCGACACGGCTGACGAAGCCCGTGCCCTGGTGAGCGATATCCGCAACTCGGACTTTGACGCCGTGCTTCAGGCAAACAAGGATTTCTGGAAGGGCTTTACTGGCCAGTTGCAGGTCTCGACGCCGGATGCTGGCTTCAACCACCTGGTCAATACCTGGCTGCCCTACCAGGCCTTCTCCTGCCGCATCCTTGCGCGCACGGCCTTCTATCAGTCGAGCGGCGCCTTCGGATTCCGCGACCAGTTGCAAGACACGCTTGCCTTCCTGCTCTACCAGCCGGATCTCGCCCGTGCGCAGATCATCCGCGCTGCGGGTCGTCAGTTCGTCGAAGGCGACGTGCAGCATTGGTGGCTGCCGCTGACGGGCGCGGGTGTTCGCACCACGATCTCGGATGACGTGGTGTGGCTTGCCTATGCCACCTATCAGTACCTCGCCACCACCGGCGACAAGGCGATCCTTGAGGAAGAGATCCCATTCCTTAAGGGTGCTGCATTGATGCCCGGCCAGCACGATGCCTTCTTCCAGCCGGAAACGAGCGAGAAGACGGCAAACCTCTACGAGCATGTGGCGCTGGCGCTCGATCTCGCGATCCATCGCACCGGTGAGAACGGGCTTCCGCTGATGCTCGGCGGTGACTGGAACGACGGCATGAACCTCGTCGGTATTGGCGGTAAGGGTACCAGCGTCTGGTTGGGCTGGTTCCTGGCCGGTACGCTGCGCGACTTTATCGCCATCGCCGAGGAACGCCGCGATCTCGACCGCGTGGAGCGGTGGAAGACGCACCGCGACAAGCTGCGTGCAGCACTCGAAACCGCAGGCTGGGATGGCGAGTATTACCGTCGCGGCTACTTCGATGATGGCACGCCGCTCGGCTCTTCCTCCAGCAAGGAATGCCAGATCGATTCGCTCGGCCAGAGCTGGAGCGTTCTTTCCGGCGAAGGCGAGGCGGATCGTTCCCAGCAGGCCATGAATGCGGTGATGAGCAAGCTGGTGGACGAGGATCTCGGCATTATCCGCCTCTTCACGCCGCCGTTCAGCCGGACGCCGCACAATCCCGGCTACATCAAGGGATATCCGCCGGGCGTTCGTGAAAATGGCGGTCAGTACACCCATGCCGCAACCTGGGTGGTGCTGGCGCTTGCCAAGCTTGGCCGCAGCGAGGATGCATGGAAGTGCTTCTCGATGCTGAGCCCGGTCAACCACGCGCTGGATCGCGATGCGTCCGAGACCTACCGTGTCGAACCCTATGTGGTGACGGCGGATGTTTATGGCGAAAACGCCTATGCCGGCCGCGGCGGCTGGAGCTGGTACACGGGCTCTGCCGGGCTGCTCTACCGTGCGGCGGTCGAAGGCATTCTCGGCATCACGCGCAATGGCGGCAAGCTGCACATCGCGCCATCACTGCCTGAGGCCTGGGATGGTTTCTCCGTCAAAGTGACGATCGATGGCGCTGTCCGTGACGTTTCGGTCAAGCGCACGGCAGGCTCTTCGGACATCGCCGTTACGATCGACGGCAAGCCGGTCAAGAGCACGGATCGCGCCATCCCGTTCGACTGAACGGGATAAGGCTCGAAAGCCTCTTCAAAATAAAAAAGCCACGGCGCTGCAAACGCCGTGGCTTTATCGTTTTTGGAGGTTCGTTATCGGCGTCAGCGTGCGCCAAAAAGGGCCGAGCCGACGCGCACGCTGGTGGCGCCAAACTCTATTGCCGTTTCGAAATCGCCAGACATGCCCATTGAGAGCTTTTCCACGCCGCATTCCTTGGCGAGTTTTGCGAGCAGCGCAAAATGCGGACCGGGATTCTCGTCGGCTGGCGGAATGCACATCAGGCCTTCGACCGTAAGCTTCAGCTCGTCGCGGCAGAGCCTGACGAAGGCTGCTGTTTCGCGTGGGTCAAGTCCTGCCTTTTGCGGCTCCAGCCCGGTATTCACCTGCACATAAAAGCGAAGCGCCCTGCCCTGCTTGGCGCATTCTTCCGCCAGCACGCGGGCGATCTTCTCGCGATCGACGCTTTCGATCACGTCGAACAGTGCCACGGCATCGGCCGCCTTGTTGGATTGCAGCGGACCGATCAGATGAAGCTCGATATTCGGTGTCTTCTCCTTTAGCGTTGGCCATTTGCCCTGCGCTTCCTGAACGCGGTTTTCGCCGAAGACGCGCTGACCGCAATCGATGACCGGCTGGATGGCATCACCGTCAAAGGTTTTCGACACGGCGACCAGAGAGACATCGGCTGGCTTTCGCCCCGCCTTCTCTGCTGTGGTGGCGATCCGCTCCTTGATGTCGGCAAGACGGGCTTCGATGTCCATGGGAGGCCTCTGTTCTATCCTAAACGATGATTGCTCGTCCTAAAGCTGGCGGCGCTTGATGCCAAGCATGATTGTCACCATTTAAGCGTTCTATTCCAAGTTTGCGCGACCTAACGCCCTGCAAAACTTGACGCATCGGTCGTTTCATGGTGAAGGTCAGCGCGCATTACCCCCTCGATACCCGGATTTCAGAAGTATGGCCATCGAACGTTATAATCCTCGCGACGCCGAGCCGCGCTGGCAGCAGCAATGGAACGAAGACAAGGTCTTCGTGACAGACAATAGCGATAGCCGCGAGAAATATTACGTCCTTGAGATGTTCCCGTACCCATCCGGTCGCATCCATATGGGCCATGTGCGCAACTATGCGATGGGCGACGTGGTTGCCCGCTACAAGCGTGCGCGCGGCTATAACGTGCTGCATCCCATGGGTTGGGATGCCTTCGGCATGCCGGCGGAAAATGCCGCCATGCAGAACAAGGTGCATCCGAAGGACTGGACCTACCAGAACATTGCCACCATGCGCGGCCAGCTGAAGTCCATGGGCCTGTCGCTGGACTGGAGCCGTGAATTTGCGACCTGCGACGTGGACTACTACCACCGCCAGCAGTCGCTGTTCATCGACTTCATGCAGAAGGGCCTGGTCTATCGCAAGCAGTCCAAGGTCAACTGGGACCCGGTCGATCATACGGTTCTGGCCAATGAGCAGGTGATCGACGGTCGCGGCTGGCGCTCCGGCGCGCTGGTCGAGCAGCGCGAGCTGACGCAATGGTTCTTCCGAATCACCGATTTCAGCCAGGACCTGCTGGACTCGCTGGATGAGTTGGATCAGTGGCCGGAAAAGGTCCGGCTGATGCAGAAGAACTGGATCGGCAAGTCGGAAGGCCTGTCGCTGCGCTGGCAGACAGTGGCCGCAACGGCGCCTGAAGGTTTTGACGACATCACGGTTTACACGACGCGTCCGGACACGCTGTTTGGCGCTTCCTTCCTGGCGATTGCCGCCGATCATCCACTGGCGAAAGCTTTGGCTGAGAAGAACGCCGAGATTGCCGAGTTCTGCGACGAGTGCCGTCGTCAGGGCACGTCTCTGGCTGCGCTGGAAACCGCTGAGAAGCGCGGCATGGATACCGGCGTAAAGGTCGTCCATCCGCTGGATGCGTCCTGGGAACTGCCAGTTTACATCGCCAACTTCGTGCTGATGGATTACGGCACCGGTGCGATCTTCGGTTGCCCTTCGGGCGACCAGCGCGACCTGGACTTTGCCCGCAAATATGGCCTGCCCGTCGTTCCCGTCGTCATGCCGGAAGATGGCGATGCGGCAAGCTTCACGGTTGGCGATACCGCCTATGTCGATGACGGGGTGATGATCAATTCCCGCTTCCTCGACGGCATGAAGACCACGGACGCTTTCGAGGCCGTCGTAACGAAGCTGTCGCAGCAGGTTCTGGGCAATGCCCCGCAGGCCGAGCGCAAGGTGAATTTCCGCCTTCGCGACTGGGGCATTTCGCGCCAGCGCTATTGGGGCTGCCCGATTCCGGTTATCCATTGCGAAGTCTGCGGCGTCGTTCCCGTTCCGAAGAAGGACCTGCCGGTCAAGCTACCCGATGACGTCACTTTCGATGTGCCAGGCAATCCGCTTGATCGTCATCCGACCTGGCGTCATGTCGCCTGCCCGCAATGCGGTCACGATGCGCGGCGCGAAACCGACACGATGGATACCTTCGTCGATTCCAGCTGGTACTTCACCCGCTTCACAGCACCTTGGGAAGATCAGCCGACCGATCCAAAGGTCGCCAATCGCTGGCTGCCGGTCGATCAGTATATTGGCGGCATCGAGCATGCGATCCTGCACCTTCTCTATTCGCGCTTCTTCACCCGCGCGATGAAGGAAACCGGCCATGTGGACGTGAAGGAGCCCTTCAAGGGACTGTTCACCCAGGGCATGGTGGTGCACGAGACCTATCGCCTGGGCGAAGGCCAGAATGGCCAGTGGATCGTGCCCTCCGATATCCGCATCGAGGAAGTGGACGGCAAGCGCCGCGCCTACATGCTGGAAAGCGGCGAAGAGGTTGCCATCGGCTCCATCGAGAAGATGTCGAAGTCGAAAAAGAACGTGGTCGATCCCGACGATATTATCGCGTCTTATGGCGCCGATACCGCGCGCTTCTTCGTGCTGTCCGATAGTCCGCCGGATCGCGACGTGATCTGGTCGGAAGCCGGTGTCGAAGGCGCACATCGTTTTGTCCAGCGCGTCTGGCGCATCATCGGCGAAGCCGCCGACGAATTGAAGGCTGTCAATGCAGCACCGGCAACGGCAGGCGAGGGGCTGGCTATGTCAAAGGCCGCTCACAAGACGCTGAAAGCCGTGCAGGACGATCTGGACAAGCTTGCCTTCAACAAGGCGATTGCCCGTATCTACGAACTGGTCAATACGCTGGCCGGCCCGCTGTCTGAGGTTGCCAACGGCAACAAGGACAATGAGGTGAAGGCTGCGGCGCGCGATGCGGTGGAAATCCTCATCCGGATGATTGCGCCGATGACGCCGCATCTGGCGGAGGAATGCTGGAAGGTTCTCAGCAATTCCGGTCTGGTCGCGCAGGCGGCATGGCCGGTTTTCGTGCCTGCCCTCGTCGAAGAGAACGAGGTCGTTCTGCCAATCCAGATCAACGGCAAGAAGCGTGGCGAATTGACAATCGCCCGCGATGCGGATCAAGATACCGTCCGCGCCGCCGTGCTGGAACTGGATGCCGTCAAGGCGGCACTCGCCGGTTCAGAGCCGAAGAAGATCATCGTGGTTCCACAAAGGATCGTGAACATTGTTGTTTGATGCCTATTCCAGATGGGGCCGCATAGCAGCCGCAGTGTCTGTCGTCGTTTTGTCCGGTGCGCTTGCAGGCTGCCAGGTTCGCCCTCTTTACAGCGTGGAATCGGGAACGCGTGAGAAGCTCGCTTCCGTCAGCTTTTCGTCCGCCGGCGACCGTATCACGCAAGAGGTCCGCAACCACCTGATCTTCCTCGCCTATGGTGGCGAGGGTGCGCCTACCAAAACGGATTACCAGGTCAAGCTGGTCGTCACGTCCAGTGCAAGCTCCACTGAGGTGACGAACGACACCAGCCTGTCGGTCGGCAAAAGCAACTATGACGGTCCTTATCCGGGCCGCGTGACGATGACCGGCCAATATGTGCTGACGCGCATGTCCGATGGACAGGTGCTGCGGTCGGCCAAGCGTACCGTGACCGCCATGCTCGACCTGCCGCAGCAGGAATTCGCCAAGATCCGTGCGGTCCGTGATGGGGAAAACCGCGCGGCGCGTGAGTTGGCAGAGATCATCCGCACGGACATCGCCGCCACGCTCAGCCGATAAGCTGCGATCATGACGGAAATCAAGTCCCATGAATTCGAGCGCTTCGCCGACAATCCGGCGGAGCGCTTTCGCATTTTCGTTCTCTACGGACCGGATCGAGGGCTGGTGTCGGAACGTGCAGCGGCGATTGCAGCGAAGACGGGTATCGACCCCAATGATGCCTTCGCCTCGCTGAAACTTGCCGTCACAGACCTTCAGGGAGACCCTGGACGGCTGCTGGACGAGGTGAATGCCATCGGCCTCTTCGGTGGCGAAAAGCTCGTCTGGGTCAAGAGTGCGGCCAATGAAAAGCCTCTGGTCGATGCGCTCCAGGTGTTGGCTGACAATCCGCCGGAAACCAGCTTTCTTATCATCGAGGCAGGCGACCTGAAAAAGGGTACGGGTCTGCGCAAGATCGCCGAGCCATCGCGCGCCATCGCCGCAATCCCTTGCTATGCCGATGATGCCAGATCGTTGAACGCGCTCATCGACCATGAGCTTGCCGACGAAAACTTGAGAATTACACCGGCAGCTCGCCAGCGGCTGATCGAATCTCTCGGCGGCGATCGCATCGCCTCGCGCAACGAGGTGAAGAAGCTAGCGCTCTACTGCCGCGGTCGGGATGTCATCGAGGAAGACGATGTTGCCGCGATCATCGGTGATGCCAGTGCTGTGTCTGCCGATGACGCTGTCGATGCGATTTTGAAGGGCGACCGCAACGCCTTCTTCCATGCCACGCAAAAGATCATCTCGTCAAAGACGCCGATCTTCCTGGTGCTGCAAGGGTGCCTGCGCCAGTTCCAGCTGCTCGACCAGATGCGGGCGGAAATGGATGAGAAGAAGCTGCAGGCCGGCCAGGTCATGCAGACGCTCGGGCGCGGCATCCATTTTCGGCGCAAGCCGGTCATCGAGCGCGCGCTGCGCACATGGCAGCCAGCGGCGATTGCCAGAGAGATGAACCGATTGCAGTCGGCAATCCTGCAAAGCCGCCAGCGCCAAAGCCTGGAGGAGAGCGTGGCGCTTCTGACGCTGCTTGCCACGACGCTCCAGGCGGGCAGGGGCGGCTGAGCTTCTTTCTCACTTGAACGATATGAAAAAGCCTCCGCGGCAGATGCCGGGAGGCTTTCTAGATTCGCACTGAGCGGACTTTTCTCAGTCGCCCTTACCGGGCTCGGCGGAGAAGTAAAGGTCGAGCTTACCTTCGACGCCGTCCATTTCCTTGGCTTCCGGAAGCGGGTCGCGCTTGACGGTGATATTCGGCCAGATGGCAGCATATTCCGCATTGATCTTCAGCCACTTGTCGAGGCCCGGCTCGGTATCGGGCTTGATCGCCTCGGCGGGACATTCCGGCTCGCACACGCCGCAATCGATGCATTCGTCGGGATTGATAGCGAGGAAGTTTTCACCTTCGTAGAAGCAATCCACGGGGCAGACTTCAACACAATCGGTGTATTTGCAGCGAATGCAGTTATCGGTCACGACATACGTCATGAAGAACTCCAGAATATGCAGGCCGGGTCAGTGGCTTTCGAACACAAGCCTTCGCCCGGAATTCAGACAGGGCATTTTCGCAAGTCAGGTAATGCCTTTGTGACAAGATAGCAAGGACAAACGATGCTGAAAAAACGCAACGAAATAGTCGTTTATTCTAATCCTGCCCGTTCTCCGCGTCGGAGATGAACCTGTCCAGCGCCCGGCGCTCCTTCTTGGTCGGGCGACCGCTGCCTGGCTGGCGCACCGCCTGCTCAAGCAAGGTCATGCGATCCTTGGGCTCGCGGGGCGGGGTCTGATCGTCATAGAGGAGCTTGGCCTCTTCATAGGGCCCGCGGCGCTCGCCGGGCGCTTTGACGATGAGAACGCGATCCATTCGCTCAATGGCGATGTCCAGCTTGTCACCGGTCTTGACCATGTGGCTGGACTGGCGCACGGGCGCGCCATTGACCTTGATATTGCCCGACTGAATATAGCTCTGGGCAATCGAGCGGGACTTTGCCATACGGGCGAAGAACAGCCACTTGTCGAGGCGCTGACGCCCGGCTTCCAGTGGCTGTTCCTTATCACCCATAGGCTTACTTCTTCAGCTGCTCCTTGAGAGCAGCGAGCTTGGCGAAAGGCGAATCCGGGTCCATCGGCTTTTCCTTGCGCGGTGGCTTGGCTTCGAAACGCTGCTGACCCTGCGGCTTGCCGCCGCGGTCGTTGCGCTCCGGGCGATCCTTGCGCTCGCCACGATCGGGACGATCGCCAGGGTTGTTGTTGCCACGTGCCTTGTTGTCCGGACGTCCGCCTTCGCGCTTGCGATCACCATCACGGTTGCCGTCACGATTGGCGTTCTGGCGGTTGCTGGGACGACCTTCGCCTGCTTCGCGACGCTCGCCTTCACCACGGTTGCCAGCATTGCGGTTGCCCGGGCGGCGGTTGTCGCTGCGCTGGTTGTCGTTGCGGCCACCTGGGCGCCACAGAAGAACCGGCTTCGGCTCGGCGTTTTCCGCCGTTGCCTCTTCAGGCTTGGCTTGCTCAGATTGGGGCTCTTCGGCTTTCACCTCTACAGGCGCTTCGGCAGAGGCTTCCTGTTCGGACGCATCGGCATCGTCACTTGCGGCCTCTTGAGCTGGTGCCGCTTCCGCTGCGTCTGCCTTTGCGGGCTGGCCGCTCTGGCTTGCGAGGAAGGTGGCTGCCTCTTCTGCGGAGACCTGATCGGCACGATAGCCGAGACCCTTCAGGATTTCTTCCATGTCGTCCAGCGTCGCGCCGAGGATCGACAGCATTGCCGTCGTGGTGGTGAAGCGGCGGCCGTCATAGGCGCCTTCGGGGCGCGGCTGCTGGCCGGGCTTCCACTGCAGCAGCGGACGGATGAGATCGGCCAGACGCTCGAGAATATCGATACGCACAGCGCGCTTGCCGAGGAAACGGAAACCGGCGAGCTTGTAGAACATGCGCTCGAAACCGGGATCGGTGACGACCGACGTACGGCCGGCAGCCAAAACCGGAATGAGATCGCCATAGCCCGGCTTGCCGAGACCGTCATTCTTCAAGGCCCAAAGCAACGTCACGAGTTCGGCGGGAGCCGGCTTCAGAAGCGCAGGGAGGAAGACATGGTAGGCGCCGAAGCGGATGCCGTAGCGACGCATGGAGGCGCGTGCGTCCTGATCGAGCGTCTTGACCTCATCGGCCACATCACGGCGGAACAGGATGCCGAGATTTTCGACCAGCTGGAAGGCCAGACCCTTAGCGAGACCCTGCAGGTCTTCGGCGCGCGAAATATCGTCGAGCGGCTTCAGAACCGTTGCGATCTGGTGATTGACGAAGCGCTCGATGCGGGCAAGCGCGTGGTCGCGTGCGTTGCCGCTCAGCTGTTCGTCGGCCAGCATGATGACGCGCGGCTTCATGATGTTGTCGCCGGCGGCCAGACGCGCCACGGGCTCACCGAGCCAGCGGACGAGACCGTCCGAGCTCATGGCGAGGTCGCCATTGCCACTGGCATGAAGACGGGCGGCGCGCGCCTCATACTCCAATGCGAGCGCCTTTTGCGCTGCCGCCTGGACGGCCTTGGCATCTGGACCTTCGGTTCCCGAAACCGGCGTGAACCGGAATCCCGCCAATTGACCGACATGATGTCCTTCTACGAAGACATCACCATTCACACTGATTTCAGCTTCAAGCATCGCATTCTCTCTTAGGCGCCTCATGAGCACAGATGTCCTGCGATCAACAAAGCGTTTCGTCAACCTTTCATGTAGAGCATCGGACAATCGATCTTCGATTTCCCGTGTCTTTTCTTGCCAGTGTGTCGGATCGGCAAGCCATCCTGGGCGGTTGGATACATACGTCCATGTTCTGATCTGCGCAATCCTGGCGGAGAGCGTGTCGATTTCACCATCCGTCCGGTCGGCGCGGCGTACCTGTTCGGCCATGAAATTCTCGTTGACCGTACCGCGTTTGACGAGATCGAAATAGAGAGTCGAGATCAGATCGGCATGTTGTGCAGGCGCGATGCGGCGATAATCCGGCAAAGCGCAGGCTTCCCACAATCTTTCGACGCGCTCCGCAGTGGTCGTGACGTCGATGATCTCCGGGTAGCGCCCGAGATATTCGAGTGCCTGCTGATCGATGGCAGGCAAGGCGCGCGACAGACCCTGCACCGTGGGTGCCGCATCGAGGCTTGCCTGGAGATTTCTGATGGACGAGAAATCGAAATTCTTCGTGCGCCATTGCAGCACTTTGACCGGATCGAACTCATGCGATTCGATCCGTTCCACCAACTCATCGTCCAGCGGATCGACGCGACCCGTCACGCCAAAGGTGCCGTCGCGCAAATGACGTCCGGCACGACCGGCGATCTGGCCCATTTCGGCCGGGTTGAGATTGCGGAACTGATAGCCGTCGAACTTGCGGTCCTGGGCGAATGCCACATGGTCGACATCGAGATTCAGACCCATGCCGATGGCATCGGTCGCCACCAGATATTCCACGTCGCCGTTCTGGTAGAGGCCAACCTGCGCGTTGCGGGTACGGGGCGACAGCGCACCGAGAACCACCGCAGCGCCACCACGCTGACGGCGCACCAGTTCGGCAATCGCGTAGACCTCATCGGCCGAGAAGGCGACGATCGCCGTGCGCTGGGGCAGGCGGGTGATCTTCTTCGATCCGGCATAGAAGAGTTGCGACAGGCGAGGGCGCTCCACCATGACGATGCCGGGCAGCAGCTTTTCGAGGATCGGCCGCATCGTGCCGGCACCCAGAAGCAGCGTTTCTTCCTTGCCGCGCAGATTCAGAATGCGGTCGGTGAAGATATGGCCGCGTTCCAGATCGCCCGCGAGCTGGACTTCGTCGATGGCGACAAAGGCGGCATTGGTTTCGCGCGGCATCGCTTCCACGGTGCAGACGGAATATTTGGCGCGGGGTGGGGAAATCTTCTCTTCGCCGGTGATCAGCGCAACATTGTTGGCGCCGACCTTTTCCACCAGTCGCGTATAGACCTCGCGTGCCAGAAGGCGCAGCGGCAGGCCGATGACGCCACTTCCATGCGCCACCATTCTCTCGATGGCATAATGGGTCTTGCCGGTATTTGTCGGTCCAAGAACGGCCGTTACACCGCGGCCGCTCAAGATCATGGGGCGAAAATTCAACGTACTATCCGCGAAAACGACGATGCTGCTACTCTTCGGACACGGCGTGAGGGCGCCCGCATTTCAGTCTTCCCACACATGGCAATCAGCAAGGCCAAACGCAAGGACGAAAGCGGTTATCATCGGCGTCGCCCTTGAATTGACCGCCGATTCGGCACGCCAAAACCGCTTTTTGCTAAGAAACGCCAAAGGCGCAAGATTCGGAACAGGTTGAGAACGAATCAGAGACGAATCGCTGACTCTGCCAGATTCAGCCTTTGTTCACGGCAAGATGTGGCTTCCGCTTTGCCGAAAGCCACCAGATGCTGAATCAGATGATGCTAAAGGACGATGCCGGCTACAGAGGCTGCCCCGCCAGCAATCTTGGTCCATTCCGGTCCGCCGTTCCGGCCGCCTGGCCGATGAAGTAGGATTTCAATGCAGGAATCCGATCAACGAGGCCCAGTCCGAAATCGCGCGCAACGCGGATCGGCCCGACATCGTTGGAGAACAGACGGTTCAACACATCGGTGGTGACACCCATGCGCACCGTATCGAAGCGCCGCCAGGACTGATAGCGCTCCAGCACGTTGAGTGAGCCGATATCAAGCCCGATCCGATCTGCCTCGACGACGGTCTCGGCCAGTGCTGCCACATCCTTGAAGCCGAGATTGAGGCCTTGTCCGGAGATGGGGTGAATGCCGTGGGCAGCGTCACCTGCAAGGGCGATGCGTGGCGCGACAAAAGCACGGGCAAGCGTGAGGCCAAGCGGGAAGGCGCGGCGCGGACCGACGGGGCGAATGGGCCCAAGCTTGTGGCCGAAGCGACGCTCGAGTTCTTCTTCGAAGATGAGATCGTCGGAGGCGACGAGGCTATCGGCATCTGCCGTGCGCTCCGTCCACACCAGCGACGAGCGGTTGCCCTTAAGTGGCAGGATGGCAAAGGGACCGGAGGGCAAAAAGTGTTCTTCCGCGCAGCCATTGTGCGGCCGCTCGTGCTCGACAGTCGTGACGATGCCCGACTGATCGTAAGCCCAATGAACGGTCTTGATGCCGGCCATGTCGCGCAGCGCCGATTTCACGCCATCGCAGGCGACCAGCAGACGCGTTTCCAGCGAGGAGCCGTCGGAGAGCGAAATCTGGTTGCTTTGCGGGCCCGCGGAAAAACCGGTGACGCTGAGCCCATGGCGGATCTCGATGCCGAGCCGCTCGCACACTCCCCGCAGAGCACCGACCATGGCGACATTCGGGACCATATGCGCAAAGGGCTGTCCTTCCGCCACGTCGCCGTCGAAGGTGAGGAAGACCGGGCGAACAGGATCGGCCGTGCGCGAATCCGTCACGATCATCTTGTTGATCGGCTGGGCTTCCGGCTCCAGTTCCTGCCAGATGCCGAAGACATCCAGCATGCGGCTTGCGGCGGCGATGATCGCGGAGGCGCGGACGTCCTTCTTCCAGACGTCTTCAGGGGCGGCTTCGATGACCTGCACACCAAGATGCGGCGCTGCCTGCTTGATGGCGACGGCAACGCTTAAGCCCACATATCCGCCCCCGGCAATCACGACATCAAGCATTGCGTCTTCTCCTGCGCCTTGCGTTCTTGTGCATATTCTTCTGCCATTATAGACCATCCCATCACGTCTTCATA
>Ga0308171_1000315_pt1 | contig 123337 bp, 102 predicted proteins | sample PhyGR1_FD_202135 | JGI IMG/M metagenome (GOLD analysis project Ga0308171, IMG submission 202135) | Phyllosphere microbial communities from UC Gill Tract Community Farm, Albany, California, United States - DLSLSG.R1 | ecosystem: Host-associated > Plants > Phyllosphere > Unclassified | place... | reverse complement strand
ACCTTGGCAAGGTCGTGCTCTACCAACTGAGCTATTCCCGCATTGGCGTCCCCTAGGGGACTCGAACCCCTGTTACCGCCGTGAAAGGGCGGTGTCCTAGGCCACTAGACGAAGGGGACACGCTGCTGGCATTACTGCCTGCTTTCACTCCCTGCCGCGTTTCGCTGTGTGCTTTACGCTGCAAGTGGCGCGCATTCTATGGATGGTTCGGGAAGGCGTCAACCCCTTTGTAGAAATTTATTTAAATCAATGACTTCCGGGTGGGTTGGGGTGCAGATGCGCGCCGGGTTGTCGATATAGAAAGAAGTCATCCTGCACAGGCCTGTTCGCGGCTAAAGCCGCTCCCAGGCCTGTGCAGTACCTGTGGGAGCGGCTTTAGCCGCGAAAGGGCCGGCACAGGCATACAGCCGCTGTTCGCCCCTTGGCAAACTCACTACACTCAAAGCTGTAATTCTTCTTCAATGAGGCATTAACGGTGACACCACTTCTGATCACCCTGCTCATCGTGGCAGGCATCGCGTTGCTGATCGTGATCGGCTACCTAAACAATGTGGTCGAGAACGGCAAGATCGAACGCGTCCGGACGAGGATCGAACTGGCCGACCGCCTGCGCCGCTGTGGCGAAATCACCGAGACCTTCCCCGGCCAGTTCATGACACCGGCCCTTAAACTGCTGCTGACCCGCCTGGAACTGAACCTTAACCAGCGCCAGCTGGCGGTGGACAAGCACAATGCCGAACTCAAGGCGCGCATCGCCGAGCTGGAAGGGCTGATCGCCCTGGGCGACAAGATACCGGTGAACAACCCGCCCAACCCGATCCACACCGAGGTCAAGGCCAAGGATGTGCGCTTCTTGCTGGAGGCCATGCACAACCAGGTAACCCGTGCGGCTCAGGAAGGCTTTTTACCTGCAGTCGAAGCCAAGCACTGGGTGAAGGAAATCCGCCACATCCTGGTATTGCTGCATATCGAGTTCTTCAACAACCTCGGCCAGCAGGCCCTGCAGAAGAACCAGCCTGGCCAGGCACGCCTGGCGTTCGAGCGCGGCGTGCAGTACCTGCGCAAGCAGCCCGAGCCCAAGGTGTATGAAGAGCAGCTGACGTATCTGGAGAAGTTGCTGGCCCGTGCCAATGCCCAGGTGCTGGACCGCATGGCACCGGCGGAGGACGAGCACAACGAATTGACCGACGGGCTCAAGACCGACGAGGAAGAGACCTGGAAGAAGAAGGTGATCTACGACTGACGCTTGAACCTGTGCTGGCCTCTTCGCGGCTAAAGCCGCTCCCACAGGGATCACACCAGGCCTGAGGGCGATACAGTACCTGTGGGGGCGGCTTTAGCCGCGAAGAGGCCAGCACAGGCGATGCAACACTTAGCAGTCGGTCAGCTCCAGGAAGATCGCCGCCAACCGCTCCAGCCCCACCTGGTCCGCCTCGCTGAACCGCCCAACCTTCGGGCTATCCAGGTCCAGCACACCAACCAGCCTGCCCTCCTTTACCAACGGGATCACCAGCTCGCTGTTGGACGCACTGTCGCAGGCAATGTGCCCGGGGAACGCGTGCACGTCCTCTACCCGCTGAGTCTGCCGCGTTGCCGCCGCTGCCCCGCACACGCCCCTGCTGAACGGAATGCGCACGCACGCCACCTGGCCCTGGAACGGGCCCAGCACCAGCTCTTCGTTGCGGTTAAGGTAGAACCCGGCCCAGTTCAGGTCGTCCACCTGGTTGTACAGAAACGCCGAAAACTGCGCGGCGTTGGCGATGAAATCACGCTCGTCGGCAAACAGCGCCTGCACTTGCGCCGCCAGCAGGTTGTAGCCGTCGAGGCCGGCGCCACTGGCATTGAGGTCGATCATTTACTTTTGCTCCAGCAATTGCAGCCCGACCCAGTAGCGGGCGAACTGATAGGCACAACGGCCATTACGGTTACCGCGGCCGGTGGCCCAGCGCACGGCGAGGATGTCGAGCTGTTCATCACGCTGCCAGACCAGGCCCGCAGGGCGCGCCAGCTGGCCGATCCAGTGCTCGACAACATTCAGGAAGTGGTCCTGGGTAAACGGGTAGAACGACAGCCACAGGCCAAAGCGGTCAGACAAGGCAATCTTGTCTTCCACCGCTTCGCTGGGGTGCAGCTCGCCGTCCACGCGCTTCCAGTTCTCGTTGTCGCTCTCCTTCTCGGGCACCAGGTGGCGACGGTTGGAGGTGGCGTACAGCAGCACGTTGTCCGGCGCCTGCTCCAGCGAACCATCCAGCACGCTCTTGAGCACCCGGTAGTCGCCCTCCCCGGCTTCGAACGACAGGTCGTCACAGAACAGGATGAAGCGTTGCGGCAGCTTCTGCAGCTGCTCGACCACCCGTGGCAGGTCGGCGAGGTGGTCACGTTCGATTTCGATCAGGCGCAGGCCGGCGCCGGCATGTTCGGCGAGCAAGGCGCGCACCAGCGACGACTTGCCGGTACCGCGCGAGCCCCACAGCAGCGCGTGGTTGGCTGGCAGGCCGTTGATGAACTGGTGGGTGTTGCGGCCCAGCTGGTCGCGCTGTTTGTCGACGCCGATCAGGTCGCTCAGGCGGATGTCCAGGCTGACTTCCAGCGGCAGCAGGTAGCCGCTGCGGCCATCGCGCTGCCAGCGGGCGGCCAGCGTGGTGCCCCAGTCGATGGTCGGGCGTTGTGCGGGCAACAAGGGTTCAAGGCGCGCCAGTACCGATTCGGCGCGGTCCAGAAAAGCAATCAAGCGAGCGTCCATGACGACTCCTAACAATTTCAGTTTTTTGGGGCCGCTGCGCGCCCCTTCGCGGGCTTGCCCGCTCCCACAGGGATCGCGCTCAGCCAGGGGCTACGCTGTACCTGTGGGAGCGGGCATGCCCGCGAAGGGGCGCAGCGCGGCCCCCGCTTGGCGATCAACTGAAATGAACAGACAGACCCGCCAGCAGCCGGGGCTATTCGGCTATGCTTGCGCAGCGCAAGGAACGTGAAAACCGGCTCGGGACTCATGGATATAAAGTTCACCAATCGCCTGTCATACAAGCAAGCCCGGCTGACAGTCCTGGTCGGCTTCATCCTGGGAACATTGCTCAGTCTCATCCAGATCGGCATCGATTATGCCAGCGAAGACGCGTCCATCAACCGTGAAGTGAACGCGTTGCTGCAAATCAGTCACAACCCGGCCTCGCGCATCGCCTACAACATCGACTCGGAGCTGGCGCTGGAGCTGACCCGCGGCCTGTTGCAGTCGCCGGCCGTCATCCGTGCACGGCTGATCGACAACAACGAAACCGTGCTGGCCGATGTCGAGCGGCCCAGGCTGCAGGACCGCTACCGGCCGCTGAGCGACTTCCTGTTCGGCGAGCAGCGTCAGTTCAAGGCACGCCTGTACCTGACGCACATGCCGGAGGAATACCTGGGCACGCTGTACCTGGACGTCGACACCTTTGCTTTCGGCAGCCGCTTTCTCGACCGCGCCGGCATCACCCTGCTGAACGGTTTTGCCCGCAGCCTGGTGCTCACCGGCATCCTGCTCGCGTTGTTCTACATGATGCTGACGAAACCGCTGGTCACGGTGATCGGCGCGCTCAGCGGCAGCGACCCTCGCAAACCCCGGCAAACCCGCCTGGACTGCCCACACGGCCACGAACACGACGAAATCGGCGTGCTGGTGAAAGTCGCCAACCAGCAGTTCGTCAGCATGGCCACCGAGATCGAGCAGCGGCGCACTGCGGAAAACCGCCTTACCCAGTACCTGAACGAACTGGAAGACATCGTCTCGGCACGCACCAACGAACTGAAGGCCAGCAACAGCAGCCTGAGCCTGTCCAACCAGGAGCTGGAACAAGCACGCCGCCGCGCACTGGACATGGCCCAGGCGCGTGCTGCCTTTTTGGCCAACATGAGCCACGAAATCCGCACCCCGCTCAACGGCATGCTCGGCATGATCGCCCTGGCCCTGGACAGCCCGCTGCCCAGCGAGCAGCGCCAGCAACTGGCGATTGCCCACGACTCGGGCAAAGTGCTGGTGGAATTGCTGAACGATATCCTCGACCTGTCCAAGTTCGATGCGGGCCAGCTGGAGCTGGAACGTATCCCGTTCGACATGGGTTCGATGGTGGAAGACACCGCCAACCTGCTGTCGCAGAACACCGCACAGAGCGTGGAGCTGACCTGCCTGATTGCCCGTGACTTCCCCAGCAGCGTGCTTGGTGACCCCACGCGGGTGCGGCAGATCGTCAGCAACCTGCTGTCCAACGCGTTGAAGTTCACCCGCTTTGGCCGTGTCGATGTACGCCTGGTGAGCATCGTCGGCGGTGTGCGCCTGGAAGTGCGCGACACCGGCATCGGCATACCCGAAGAGGCCCAGGCGCGGATCTTCCAGCCATTCACCCAGGCCGGCGCCGGCATCACCCGCCAGTACGGCGGCACGGGCCTGGGCCTGGCCCTGACGCGCAACCTGTGCAAGGCCATGCAAGGCCATTTGCACATTCGCTCCGAAGCGGGTTTTGGCAGCTGCTTCAGCGCCGAACTGCCGCTGGCCGAGCACACCGAAGCCATCGCCCCGCTGCCGCTGCACGGGCGCGTAGCCGCCCTGAGCGCTGCAGGCAGCGGGCTTAACGAACTGTTGCAGGGCCTGCTGCCCGCCTGGGGCCTGGCCTACCAGCGGCATGACAGCAGCGCGACGCTGGACGCCACGGCGATGGACCTGCTGATTACCGACGATGTCGACCGCCTGTTCGAACTGCGCCAAACGCTGAAAACCCCCATCCTGCTGGTGACCGCTTACGGTAACTTCCTGCCCAGCGAGCAATCGGCCGCCCTCGCCCCGCTCCATCAACTGGCCCGACCGCTGGCGCGCAACGCCCTGTACCAGACCCTGCGTCGCACCCTGCAAGGCTTTGACCCCGAACACCCGCTGGCCAGCCCGGCCATCACCCTTGAGGCAGGCCGTGCGCGGATTCTGCTGGTGGAAGACAACCCGGTGAACCAGCTGGTGGCCAAGGGCATGCTGGCCAAGCTCGGCTGCCAGGTGCAACTGGCCACCCAGGGCGCCGAGGCCCTGGAGCTGCTGGAACTGGACGACTTCGACCTGGTGCTGATGGACTGCAACATGCCAGTGATGGACGGTTACGAGGCCAGCCGGCGCATCCGCCAGAGCGGCCGCTGGCCCGACCTGCCGATTGTCGCGCTCACCGCCAATGCCATGCCCGAGGAGCGCGAACGCTGCCGGGCGGCGGGCATGAACGACTACCTGGCCAAGCCGTTCCGCCGCGAAGAGCTACTGGCGCTGGTCGAGCACTGGGTGCCGCTCAACGGCTGAGCAGCCGCTCGATGTCTGCTTCCAGGGCCTGTGGCTTGGTAGTGGGGGCATAACGCGTCACCTGGCCGCTGGCCGGGTCGACCAGAAACTTGGTGAAATTCCACTTGATCTTCTGGCTGCCCAGAATGCCCGGTGCGCGCCGCTTGAGCTCGACGAACAGCGGGTGGGCGCCCGGGCCGTTGACCTCGACCTTGCGAAACAGCGGGAAGCTCACGCCGAAGTTGCGCTCGCAGAACTGCGCAATGTCCCGCGCATCGCCCGGTTCCTGCTTGCCGAACTGGTTGCACGGGAAGCCCAGCACCACCAGGCCACGTTCGTGGTAGGCCTGCCACAGTTGTTCCAGGCCCTTGTACTGCGGGGTAAAGCCGCACTGGCTGGCGGTATTGACCACCAGCAACGCCTTGCCCGGGAAGTCGCCGAGCTTTTTGTGCTCGCCGCCGAGGGTCACGCAGGGGATGTCCAGCATCGATCCAGCCATGTTCGGGCTCCGGTCAGTCACGCGGGCGCAAGTCGATGCACACCGAGTTGATACAGTAGCGCAGGCCAGTCGGTGGCGGGCCATCGGGGAACACGTGGCCCAGGTGCGCGTCGCAGCGGGCGCAGGTGACTTCGGTGCGGATCATGCCGTGGGAGGTGTCACGGATCTCGATCATCGCGCTGTCTTCGATCGGCGCGTAGAAACTTGGCCAGCCACAGCCGGAATCGAACTTGGTCTGCGCATCGAACAGTTTCGCGCTGCAGCAGATGCAGTGGTAGATACCATCGCGGCGCTCGCTGTTGTACTTGCCGCTGAACGGCCGCTCAGTACCTTTGAGGCGGCATACCTGGTACTGCTCGGGGTCGAGCATCGACCGCCATTCATCCAGGGTTTTTTCAATCTTTTTCATGTGGAAACCTCGGCAGGCTGAATTTCACCCCGCACCGTCTTTTCCGGGGCGCGGGTGGCACGTATATTAGTTGGCTTCGTGTGCCAGGCGTTCAGTCTGGCACCCGCTTCCTGCCGTTTCAAACCTTTCGGCGGGGCGTAGCGCGTTTTCTCATATCGGGATCCCATCATGCAGTTCAGCAAATCGAACAAGCTCGCCAATGTCTGCTACGACATTCGCGGCCCAGTGCTCAAGCACGCCAAGCGCCTGGAAGAGGAAGGCCACCGCATCCTCAAGCTGAACATCGGCAACCCGGCGCCGTTTGGCTTCGAGGCGCCTGATGAAATCCTCCAGGATGTGATCCGCAATCTGCCTACCGCCCAGGGCTACAGCGACTCCAAAGGCCTGTTCAGCGCACGCAAGGCCGTGATGCAGTACTGTCAGCAAAAGGAAATCGAAGGCGTCACTATCGAGGACATCTACCTGGGTAACGGTGTGTCCGAGCTGATCGTCATGTCGATGCAGGCGCTGCTGAACAACGGCGACGAAGTGCTGATCCCGGCCCCCGACTACCCACTGTGGACTGCCGCAGTGAGCCTGGCTGGCGGCAAGCCGGTGCACTACCTGTGCGATGAACAGGCCGACTGGTTCCCCGACCTTGAAGACATCAAGGCCAAGATCACCCCGAACACCAAGGCCCTGGTGATCATCAACCCGAACAACCCGACCGGCGCGGTGTATTCCAGGGAGCTGCTGCTGGGCATGCTGGAGCTGGCCCGCCAGCACAACCTGGTGGTGTTCTCCGACGAGATCTACGACAAGATCCTGTACGACGAAGCCGTGCACATCAGCACCGCCTCGCTGGCCCCCGACCTGCTGTGCCTGACCTTCAACGGCCTGTCCAAGTCGTACCGGGTGGCGGGCTTCCGTTCCGGCTGGCTGATCATCTCCGGGCCCAAGCACCACGCGCTAAGCTACATCGAAGGCATCGACATGCTGGCCAACATGCGCCTGTGCGCCAACGTGCCGGCCCAGCATGCCATCCAGACCGCACTGGGCGGCTACCAGAGCATCAACGACCTGGTGCTGCCGCCAGGCCGCCTGCTTGAGCAACGCAACCGTACCTACGAGCTGCTCAACGACATCCCGGGCGTAAGCTGTGTGAAGCCGATGGGTGCGCTGTATGCGTTCCCCCGGATCGACCCGAAGGTGTGCCCGATTCTCAACGACGAAAAGTTCGCCCTTGACCTGCTGCTGTCGGAAAAGCTGCTGATCGTACAAGGTACGGCGTTCAACTGGCCGTGGCCGGACCACTTCCGCGTGGTGACCTTGCCGCGGGTGGATGACCTGGAAGCGGCGATTGGCCGGATCGGCAATTTCCTGCGGACTTATTCGCAGTAGGGTTCGACGGGATTTTTGTGGTGGCGCGTAGACCGCGCGCCGCCCACGCGGCGCATCGCGAGCTGCGCTCGCTCCTACATTTGTTTCGGGCCAGTAACACCTGTGGCAGGCGCGCGCGACCGCCTTGTTACGACGCGATATCGGGCCATGTGCCAAGGCGTTCGCGCGCAAATCCCACAGGAATAATTGGCCCGAAACAAACGTAGGAGCGAGCGCAGCTCGCGATGCGCCGCGCGGGCGGCGCGCGATCCCGACATCACTGCAAACCTCAAGGCATGCGGTGTTTCTTACATCCTGCAACGCTCTATCCCACTGCCCCCGCGCCATCCTCTGCCATACTCCGCCGTACACAGTTTGAAATAGTCGCACGATTGAATCCACGCGACAGGCCCCTTATATACCCCGCAGTAAGCGACAATTCATCCGTCAGGAGAACGTAACAACCATGATGCGCATTCTGTTGTTTGTGGCCACCAACCTTGCGGTGGTGCTGGTTGCAAGCATTACCTTGAGCCTGTTCGGTTTTAACGGGTTCATGGCCGCCAACGGGGTCGACCTGAACCTCAGCAGCCTGCTGGTGTTCTGCGCCGTGTTCGGCTTTGCCGGCTCCCTCGTCTCGCTGTTCATCTCCAAGTGGATGGCGAAGATGACCACCGGCACCCAGATCATCAGCCAGCCGCGCACCCGCCACGAGCAGTGGCTGCTGCAAACGGTCGAAGAGCTGTCCCGTGAAGCGGGTATCAAAATGCCCGAGGTGGGTATCTTCCCGGCGTACGAGGCCAACGCCTTCGCCACCGGCTGGAACCGCAACGACGCACTGGTCGCCGTGTCCCAGGGCCTGCTGGAGCGTTTCTCGCCCGATGAAGTGCGGGCAGTGCTGGCCCACGAGATCGGCCACGTAGCCAACGGCGACATGGTCACCCTGGCGCTGGTGCAAGGCGTGGTGAACACCTTCGTGATGTTCTTTGCACGTATCATCGGCAACTTCGTCGACAAGGTCATCTTCAAGAACGAAGAGGGCCAGGGCATTGCCTACTACGTGGCGACCATCGTTGCCGAGCTGATCCTGGGCATCCTGGCCAGCATGATCGTGATGTGGTTCTCGCGCCGCCGCGAGTACCGCGCCGACGAAGCCGGTGCACAGCTGGCCGGCACCTCGGCCATGATCGGCGCGCTGCAGCGCCTGCGTGTGGAGCAAGGCCTGCCGGTGCACATGCCCGACACCATGAAGGCCTTTGGCATCAACGGTGGCCTCAAGCACGGCCTGGCCGGGCTGCTGATGAGCCACCCGCCACTGGAAGACCGTATCGAGGCCCTGCGCCGTCGCGGTTGAGCCATCGGGTAATACAGAAAGGGCGACTTCGGTCGCCCTTTTTCGTATTAACGGCCAAGCCGGTAAACCCGCTCCAGCAAGCTGGAAACCCCGGCCTGCACAAACTTGGGGCTCTCCTGAATTACTTCTACCGCCTCCAGCTCATGCAGCTGCCACCCTGCAAACCCCTGCCGCACCTCCGCGTCCCCGACTGAAAACGGCGGCCCGGGCAGCAGTGACTGGTCATAATCCAGGGTCACAACCAAACCCTGGCAATGCGCCGGCAGCCAAGCCGTCAGCGCCTGCATGTACATCGCGCGCATTTGCGCCGGCAGCGCAATCAGCGCCGCCCGGTCATACAGCCCCACGCAGTCGCCGATATCCTGCGCACGCAACGCAAAGAAATCACCACACCACAGCTCCACGTCACCACTGCGCCAAACCTCGAAGTCCCCGCACTGCTGCACCTCGGCTTCCAGCCCGTGCTCGCGGAAGAAATCCTCTACCGCCCGCCGCGACAGCTCCACACCCAATACTCGGTAGCCCTGCCCGGCCAGCCAGACCAAATCCAGGCTTTTGCCGCACAGCGGCACCAGCACTCGGCTACCAGGCTCAAGGCCGAGTGACGGCCAGTGCGCCTGCAGATACGAATTGACCTGCCCCTGATGAAAGCCGATCTGGTTATCGGCCCACCGCTTGTGCCAGAACGTTGGCTCCATGGTTGCTCCTTGTTTATCGAGTAAACCGATAGAAAACGCGTAAAACTTGCGATGGATATCGATCAGTTTCTGATCGAAGATGAGTGCATCTTAACCTTCAGGACCTTGCCATGCTGCCCAGCCTGTTCATTTCCCATGGTTCCCCCATGCTCGCCCTGCACCCGGGTGCCAGCGGGCCGGCCTTGGCCGGGCTGGCCAACAGGCTGCCACGTCCAAAGGCAATCGTAGTGGTGTCGGCGCACTGGGAGAGCCGTGAGCTGCTGGTGACCAGTAGCGCACAGCCAGAAACCTGGCACGACTTCTACGGCTTTCCACCAGCATTGTATGCGGTGCAGTATCCGGCGCCGGGCGCGCCTTCCCTGGCAGGCCAGGTCAGCGAGTTGCTGAAGGCTGCCGGGCTGCCAGCCCGGCTGGACGCTCAGCGACCCTTCGACCACGGCGCCTGGGTACCGCTGTCGCTGATGTACCCGGACGCAAGCATTCCCGTGGTGCAGGTTTCCCTGCCCAGCCACATGGGGCCGGCGCTGCAGGTGAAGGTGGGCCAGGCGTTGGCGAGCTTGCGTGCCGAGGGCATCTTGCTGGTTGGTTCGGGCAGCATCACCCATAACCTTGGGGAACTGGACTGGCATGCAGGGCCGGATGTGATCGAGCCGTGGGCGCTGGCGTTCAGGGATTGGGTGGTGGAGCGGCTGCAGGAAGATGACCAGGCGGCATTGCTGGATTATCGCCGGCAGGCGCCGTATGCAGTGCATAACCACCCCAGTGATGAGCATTTGCTGCCGTTGTTCTTTGCCCTGGGGGCTGGGGGCAAGTTTGGGGTGGTGCATCAGGGGTTTACCCTGGGGGCGCTGGGGATGGATATATATCGGTTCGACTGAAGGGCCTTTTCGCGGGCTTGCCCGCGAAAAGGCCGGTACAGGCAAAAAAATCCCCGACCTAGGCCGGGGATTTTTTTAGTGCGCCAGGATCAATCCTCGCGGTAGCGGCGCAGCTTCAGCTGCTTGCCAGCCACGCGGGTGTCCTTGAGCTTGGACAGCAGCTTCTCGAGGCCATCTTCCGGCAGCTCGACCAGGCTGAAGCTGTCGCGTACCTGGATACGGCCAATGGCGTCACGCGCCAGGCCACCTTCGTTGAGGATCGCACCCAGCAGGTTCTTGGCAGCAATACCGTCACGAGCACCCAGGGCGGTACGGCAGCGTACACGGCCTTCGGCCAGCGGCAGCGGCGCACGGCGCTCGCGGTCACCACGGTCAGGACGCTCGCCACGGTCAGGGCGCTCACTGCGCTCACCACGCGGGGCACCAACGCCCGGCACCAGCGGCTGCTCACGCTCTACCGCAGCCAGGTCCAGCGCCTGGCCATTGGTGGCTTTGCGCAGCAGGGCCGAAGCCAGGGCACGCGCGCTGCAACCCAGGTCAGTGGTGAGGCGGTCGAACAGCTCGCCGTGGGTGGCTTCTGCTTCGGCCACCAGCGGCGCCAGGCTCGAGGTCAGCTTCTTGATGCGGGCATCCAGCACGGCCTGGGCATTCGGCAGGCGGGCTTCGGCAACTTTCTGCCCGGTCACACGCTCGATCACCTGCAGCATGCGGCGCTCACGCGGGGTGACCAGCAGCAGCGCACGGCCTTCGCGACCGGCACGGCCAGTACGGCCGATACGGTGCACGTAGGACTCCGGGTCGTACGGCATGTCAACGTTGAACACGTGAGTGATGCGCGGTACGTCCAGACCACGGGCAGCGACGTCGGTGGCGACCACGATGTCCAGGCGGCCATCCTTGAGCGAGTCGATCACGCGCTCACGCTGGTTCTGGGCAATGTCACCGTTCAGCGCAGCAGCCTTGTAGCCTTTGGCTTCCAGCGCGGCGGCCAGGTCCAGGGTGGCTTGCTTGGTACGCACGAAGGCGATCAGCGCGTCGAACTCTTCCACTTCCAGCAGACGCAGCACAGCCGGGATCTTCTGGTCGGCGTGGACCATCAGGTGGGCCTGGTCGATCGCGGTAACGGTCTGGGTCTTGGTCTGGATCTTGACGTGCTTGGGCTCGCGCAGGTGACGTTCGGCGATCGAGCGGATCGACGACGGCAGGGTAGCGGAGAACAGTACGGTCTGACGGGTAGCCGGGATTGCGTCGAAGATCACTTCGAGGTCATCCATGAAGCCCAGCTTCAGCATCTCGTCGGCTTCGTCCAGTACCAGGTACTGCACGGTGGACAGGACTTTTTCGTCACGACGCAGGTGGTCGCACAGACGGCCTGGGGTGGCCACGACGATTTGCGCGCCGTTGCGGATTGCACGCAGTTGTGGGCCCATCGGGGCACCACCGTATACGGCAACCACGTTCACGCCCGGCATCTGCTTGGCGTAGGTTTCGAAAGCGGTAGCAACTTGCAGCGCCAACTCACGGGTTGGCGCCAGGATCAGGGCTTGCGGTTCGCGCTTGCTCACATCGATCTTGTTGAGGATCGGCAGGGCGAAGGCAGCGGTCTTGCCGGTGCCAGTCTGCGCCTGGCCGATCATGTCGTGACCGGCGAGGATGATCGGGATCGATTGTTGCTGAATGGCGGACGGCTCTTCGTAGCCGGTAGCCACAACAGCAGCAACAATGTTCGGATTAAGATCGAGAGCGGCGAAGCCGCCGGTTTCCTGGGTCATGGGTCTGCCTCTAGGTGCATCCGCAAAGACCCATGCTCCAAAGCTGCACATGCCTTGAAAGACCGTCAGGTCACCCAGGCAGCTTTGGCGGCGGGGATTTGCGAAAACGATTGAAAAAGAAAACGTGGGAAGGTCCGCCTAGCGGACGTGCAGCCGAAGCTGGACTCGGAGGATTTGCACCACCTGATTTTGCGGCCCGCTAAAAGACCGGCGCGTACTATACCCGAAATAGTGGAAGCCGTGAGGAATTTTTTCAGGGTGCGAGGCCATTACCGGGCCATCAATCAATCCACGCTGAATCGATAATTCCCTGTAGGAGCGACCTTGTGTCGCGAAAGGGCCGCAGAGCGGCCCCGGCAACGTATGCGGCGAAGCTGAAATTCTTGGGGGCGCTTCGCACCCCATTCGCGGCACAAGGCCGCTCCTACAGGGACCGTGCCAGCCTCTCAGGTAGCTGGCCGAATCTCTTTGATCAACCCATCCAGGCTATAACCCAGCTGCGGCGCCAGCGCCTCGGCCCGAGCCCGCAGCCCCTCCAGGTCCAGCGCCTGCTCCAGGTCAGCCGGCACCAGCAAGATCACATTGCCCTCCTTCACCGGCAGCTCCCAGTAATGCCGGTGGTACAGCCCGCGCAACAACGCTGCACCCAGCGGCCTGCCGTCGTCGGTGGCCCACTGGTTAATCACCAGCCAGCCGCCCGGGTTCAACTGCTGCTGGCAGTTCTCCAGAAACTTCCAGGCCAGGTGCCCCACGCCCGGCCCGTGGTCGGTGTACAGGTCGACAAACAACAAGTCAGCCTTTTCTGCCGTGGGCAGTAAGTCGATGGCGTCACCGATGCGCACGTACAACCGAGGGTCGTCATCCAGGCCCAGGTGTTCCATGGCCAGGCGCGGTACGTCCGGGCGCAGTTCGATGGCCTCGATGTCCTCAAGCGGCAGAAACTTCATGCACGCCTGGGTCAGCGTGCCAGCACCCAGGCCGAGAAACAACGCGCTCTCCGGCTGGTCATGGCACAGCGCCCCCACCAACATGGCGCGGGTGTAGTCGTACTCCAGCCAGCTGGGGTCGGCCGTGAACACGCAGCTCTGCTCGATGGCATCGCCGAATTCCAGAAAGCGGTAGTCGTCTACTTCATACACGCTGATGACGCCAAAAGCGTCCTCTACCCGTGCCAGTAGCCGCTCTTCCCGTTCCGCCATCATGCTTACCACCTACCCGCGCAAAAACGCGCATTGTCCGTCAACGCCCTTGATGCAACAAGCGCAGCGCCAACTGTTACCATGGCCTATAGCCTATAACCTACAAGACCGAGCACGAGATGAACCAACCGTGGAGCCCTGACAGCTGGCGCGCATTGCCGATCCAGCAGCAACCGACCTACCCCGATGCCGCGCACCTGCTGAAGGTCGAACAGACCCTGGCCAGCTACCCGCCGCTGGTGTTTGCGGGCGAGGCGCGCGAACTGCGCAGGCAGTTTGCCGAGGTTACCGAAGGCCGCGCCTTCCTGTTGCAAGGGGGCGACTGCGCTGAGAGCTTCGCCGAGTTCTCTGCGGCAAAAATCCGCGACACCTTCAAGGTGCTATTGCAGATGGCCATCGTCATGACCTTTGCTGCCGGCTGCCCGGTGGTCAAGGTCGGCCGCATGGCCGGGCAGTTTGCCAAACCACGCTCCTCGGGCGATGAAACCATTGGCGACATCACCCTGCCCGCCTACCGCGGCGACATCGTCAACGGCATCGGCTTCGACCCGAAAAGCCGCATCCCCGACCCGGAGCGCCTGCTGCAGGCCTACCACCAGTCCACTGCCAGCCTCAACCTGCTGCGCGCCTTCGCCCAGGGCGGGTTTGCCGACCTGCACCAGGTGCACAAGTGGAACCTGGACTTCATCGCCAACTCGGCGCTGGCCGACAAGTATCACCAACTGGCCAACCGCATCGACGAAACCCTGGCATTCATGCGTGCCTGCGGCCTGGACAGCGCTCCGCAACTGCGCGAAACCAGCTTTTTCACTGCCCACGAAGCGCTGCTGCTGAACTATGAAGAAGCCTTCGTGCGCCAGGACAGCCTGACCGGCGACTACTACGACTGCTCGGCGCACATGCTGTGGATCGGCGACCGCACCCGCCAGCTCGACGGCGCCCACGTGGAGTTTTTGCGTGGCGTGCACAACCCGATCGGGGTCAAGGTTGGCCCCAGCATGAACCCCGAAGAGCTGATCCGCCTGATCGACACGCTGAACCCGGCCAACGACGCCGGGCGCCTGAACCTGATCGTGCGCATGGGCGCGAGCAAGGTTGGCGACCACCTGCCGGGGCTGATCCGCACCGTCGAGCGCGAGGGGCGCAAGGTGCTGTGGAGCTCCGACCCGATGCACGGCAACACCATCAAGGCCAGCAGCGGCTACAAGACCCGCGACTTTGCGCAAATTCTCGACGAGGTGAAGCAGTTCTTCCAGGTGCACCAGGCAGAGGGCAGCCATGCCGGCGGCATTCATATCGAGATGACCGGGCAGAACGTCACCGAATGCATCGGCGGCGCCCGGCCGATCACCGAAGATGCGTTGTCTGACCGGTATCACACCCATTGTGACCCGCGGATGAATGCCGATCAGTCACTGGAGCTGGCGTTTTTGATTGCCGAGACGTTGAAGCAGGTACGGCGATGAGGCTGGGGCGCATGCCTTGAGAGGCCAGGCGCCCCGGCCCACACTCACTTCCTCAGCGGATCATCCCAGAAATGCCGCTCGGCCTCTTGCTGGATATCCGCCCGACTCAACCCCAGGTCGTGCAAGGTTGCATCGCTCAGGCGGGCCAGCTCCTGGCGCTGGCGGTACAGCTGTAGCCAGCGCGCCGGGCGTTGCAGGGCCGCATGCCACAGGTGGTTCAGGGAAAAGGCAGGTTGCTGGATGCTGCTGACATGACCTTTCATCGTGAAGCCCTCCGTGTTGGATGGCCTCAGTCTCGCGCCGGGCTTAAGATCAATCCAACGAATGTTTCTGATGCCATGCATCTCGGAGATTGATGCAATGTCCCAGTACCAGAGCCTCGATGCGGACGTTTTGCGCACCTTCGTCGCCATTGCCGAGCAAGGCGGTTTCACCCGCGCCGGCGAAGTGGTCAACCGCACCCAGTCGGCGGTGAGCATGCAGATGAAGCGCCTGGAGGAGGACATCCTGCAGCGCCAGCTGTTCGAGCGCGACGGCCGCCAGGTACGCCTGACCGCCGAGGGCCAGGTGCTGCTGGGCTATGCCCGACGCATCCTGAAGCTGCATGGCGAGGTGTTCAACACCCTGCGTATGCCGCACATGGTCGGGCTGGTGCGCATTGGCACCCCCGACGACTATGCCATGCGTTTTCTGCCGACCATCTTGTCGAGCTTTGCCCAGGCCTACCCGCTGGTGCAGGTAGAGGTGCATTGCGATTCGTCCAAGCAGCTGATGCTGCGCCAGGACCTGGACCTGACCATCGTCACCCGCGAGCCAGGTAACGAGGTTGGCCAACTGCTGCGCCAGGAGCGCCTGGTATGGGCCGCCGCCGAAGGTTTTTGCCCACAGGAACAGCGACCGATGCCGGTGGCGCTGTTCAACACCGACTGCTTCTGCCGGGCCTGGACCTGCAATGCCCTGGAAGCACAAGGTATCGACTACCGCATTGCCTATACCAGCCCCAGCCTGGCGGCGATCTTTGCCATTGTCACGGCAGGGTTGGCCGTGACGGCGCAGCTGCAAAGCCTGATTACCGGGAACATCCGCATACTGGGTGAACAGGACGGCCTGCCGCAGCTGCCGGTGGCCAATGTGATGCTGGTACGCAGCACACAGAACCCATCGCCAATTACCGACTGCATGGCCGGTTACATCATCGAAGGGTTCAAGTAATTACCGTGTGGGAGCGGCCTTGCGTCGCGATGGGCCTCAACGCGGCCCCAAATCTCACAACTCAAATCCCAGCATCACCGCACACACCACCAAAAACACACAGAACATCGCCCGCAACACATTCTCCGGCAACGCATGGGCCAGCTTCACCCCCCAGCTGATGCTGAGCAAGCCCCCCACCGCCAGCGGAATCCCAACGCCCCAGTCAACACTGTGGTGCACGCCATAGGTCACCAGCGTCACCAAGGTACTCGGCGCAGCCAGCGCCAGCGAAAGCCCCTGCGCCACCACCTGGGTTGTACCGAACACACTGGTCAGGATCGGCGTGGCCACCACCGCCCCGCCGACGCCGAACAAGCCGCCCATGGTGCCGGCAAAGCTACCCAGCACGCCCAGCCATGGCCAGGCATGACGCAGCTCGGCACTGGGCGGCGACACTTTCATGAACATCCGCGCCACATTCCACACCGCCAAGGCCACCAGAAAGCCGACAAAGCCCAGGCGCATGGAGTGCGCATCCAGCCCCACGGCCCAGATCGACCCCAGCCAGGCGAACAGGAAACTGCACGCCGACAACGGCAAGGCATGGCGCAATTCGATGCGGTTGCGCTGGTGATAGCGCCATAACGCCAGCAGCACGTTCGGCACCACCATCACCAACGCCGTACCCTGCGCCAACTGCTGGTCCAGGCCAAACAGCACACCCAGCGCGGGAATCGCGATCAGCCCGCCACCAATGCCGAACAAGCCCCCCATGGTGCCCAGGGCAGCGCCCAGCACGATATACAACAACCATTCAATCATCAGGGCCTCGTTCGCCTGTACAGATAATGCGAGCATGCTAACGGCTGGGTGCTGGCGGGGAAACGCACAGCAGCGCACAATGGCTGTGCGTTTTTCGCAAAACCAAGGCAGCCATGAGCCCCGATACCCTCACCGACCAGTTGAGCCTGTTCCTCGATGTGCTGGAGACCGGCAGTTTTTCCGCCGCCGCCCGGCGCCATCCGCTGACCCCGTCCGCGGTGGCCCGACGCATCGATAACCTGGAAAATGCCGTCGGCAGCCGCCTGTTCACCCGCAGCACCCACGCGGTGCGCGCCACACCCGCCGGCAATGCCTTTGCCGAACGGGCCAGGCGCATCATCGAGGAGCTGCGCCTGGCCCGGGCAGAAGCGGTATCGCTGAGCAACGCCCCTGAAGGCTTGATCCGCATCGACGCGCCCGCCGCGTTCGGCCGCCGCCACCTGGCCCCGGCCATCGCCGACTTCCTGGTGGCCTACCCAGGCCTGGACGTGCAACTGCGCCTGATCGACAGCTTTGTCGACCTGCATGGCAGCCACTTGGGCGAGGTCGACCTGGTGCTGCGCGCCGGCCCCTTGGCCGACACCCGGCTGGTCGCCACGCCACTGGCCTACATGGTGCGCATCGCCTGCGCCAGCCCGGCCTACCTGGCCAGCCGCGGTGTGCCCACATGCCCCAGCGAACTGCCCGGGCATGACGGCCTGGACTGGGACGGCCTGGCACCGCCGTTCGCCTGGCGCTTCAACGTGGCCGGGCAAACCCGCCTGTACCGCCCCGCGCGCATGCGCATGGCCGCCAACAATGCCGAAACCCTGTTGTTCGGCGCCCTCGCCGGCTTAGGTGTTGCCCACCTGCCCACCTGGCTGATCAGCGAATACCTGCTGCGGGGCGAGCTGGTACCGCTGTTTTGCGACGGCGGCCTGCCCGCAGCCGAGTCCAGCGGCATTTATGCGCTACGCCTGGAACATGAAACGAACTCTCGCAGCCGTTTGCTGCTCGAATTCCTCAAGAGCCGCTTCAGCCCGATTCCACCCTGGGACCTGGCCTTGCGCAGTGAACTGCGTGAGTGATGTGCGCACTAACGATCAGCGTGCCAGAATTTCCCATTGATTATTCAAGGACCTGCATGAACGCCGACACCCAAGCCTCCTGTGACGAGCTGCTGCTGGACAACCAGGTCTGTTTCGCCCTGCACTCCACCTCGTTGCTGATGACCAAAGTCTACAAACCGCTGCTGCAGGCCCTGGGCCTGACCTACCCGCAGTACCTGGCCATGCTGGTGCTGTGGGAGCGCGACGACCTGACCGTGGGCGAAATCAGCCAGCACCTGCTGACCGACCCGGGCTCGCTCACCCCGCTGCTCAAGCGCCTGGAAAGCGAAGGCCTGCTGCAGCGTAACCGCAGCCGGGAAGACGAACGGGTGGTGATGGTGCAACTGACCGACAAGGGCCGCGCGCTGCAACAACAAGCCAAAGCAGTGCCGCAGTGCATCCTCAAGGCCAGCGGGCGCAGCCTGGAGCAGTTGCAGCAACTGCAAGCCGACCTGCTGAACCTGCGCGAGAACCTGCAGAAAAACCTCTGATAGCTATGCTGTGCAATGGCCGTTCGGACGAGCGATGCCGATTTATCTTGCGCGCTAATTAATTGCACGCTAATTTAAATCCCACACCAACCCGCGCCCTCCTTCAACCGGGAGCGCACAGCACATTAGCGAGGCTCAAGATGCAAAAGGTCACTCCGCTGTACATCGCAGAAGCTACCTCCACCGGTGGGCGCGACGGCAAATCCAAGTCCAGCGACGGCAAGCTGGTCGTCAGCCTGAGCACCCCCAAGGAACTGGGTGGCGCTGGCGGTGACGGCACCAACCCCGAGCAACTGTTCGCCGCCGGTTACTCGGCGTGCTTCATCGGCGCCCTCAAATTTGTAGCCGGGCAAGAGAAGAAAGCCCTGCCGGCCGATGCCTCGATCACCGCCAAGGTGGGCATTGGCCAGATCCCGGGCGGTTTCGGCCTGGACATCGACCTGCACATCAACCTGCCGGGCCTGGCCCAGGCCGATGCCGAAGGCTTGGTGGAAAAGGCTCACAAAGTTTGTCCGTATTCCAACGCTACCCGCGGGAACGTGGATGTGCGCCTGCATGTGACGGTTTAAGTCGCAGGCACAAAAAACCCGGCCGAGGCCGGGTTTTTTGTGCACATTGCAAGAAGAATTACTTCTTGGCACGGCCTTTGTACGAACCACCTTCGCGGGTATCGATTTCGATCAGGTCGTCGATTTCGATGAAGTCAGCAACACTGAGTTCAGTACCGTTTGCCAGCTTGGCAGGCTTCATGACTTTGCCCGAAGTGTCGCCACGAGCCGAACCTTCGGTGTAGGCAACCTTACGCACGATGGTGGTCGGCAGCTCTACCGATACCAGACGGCCTTCGAAGAACACAGCTTCGCAGATGTCTTCCATGCCTTCTTCGATGAACGGCAGAACGGCCTCGATGTCTTCGGCGTTCAGCTCGTACATGGTGTAGTCGGTGGTGTCCATGAAGGTGTATGTGTCACCGCTGATGAACGACAGGGTCGCTTCTTTGCGATCCAGGATCACGTCGTCCAGCTTGTCGTCCGCACCGTATACGGTTTCGGTCTTGTAGCCGGTCAGCAGGTTTTTCAGCTTGGTCTTCATGATCGCGCTGTTACGGCCCGACTTGGTGAACTCAGCTTTTTGAACCAGCCACGGGTCGTTGTCGATCCGCAGGACGGTACCGGGTTTCAGCTCTTTACCAGTTTTCATTACGAAGTATCCGAATCTGGATGGATTTATAAAAATCGAGGCCGCGTATCATAGCGAATTTCGGTAAAAGTGTACTAGCGCTGTGGCAAGGTCCAGCTGAGCGGCCTGTCGAACCGCCCACAGCCGGGCATGCTGTTGCAGTTCTGGCCAGTGCTGGCGGGCTGCCTGCCACGCCTGGCCCATGTCACGGTCCATGTTCCAGGCACGCCACAGGCCCAGCAGGGCGGCATCGGCTTCATCTGACAGGCCGCGCCGATAATGCGCCAGAAACGCCTCGAGCTTTTCCCAGTGGGCGTTCTCGTCCTGCACATAGATGTGCCACAGCATCGGCTGCCCCGCCCACTGCGCACGCAAGAACGAGTCCTCGCCGCGCACCGCGTTGAAGTCGCAACTCCACAACAGCCGGTCGTAGTCGTGCTGGCTGACGAAAGGCAGCACCTGCACGGTCAGCGCCCCGCGCTGGCGCACGCTGCCCACTGGCAGCAGCGCCTCGCCAAGCCACTGGCTCAGCCCCGCGACGATGCGCCCTTGCGGCACCAGCAGGTGGCACGGTTGCGCGCCTGTGGCCAAGGCGTCGAGCCAACTGGCCAATTGCGGGTTTTCGTAGGCAAACAGCGAGAGCAGCAAAGCCCCCTGCTCGGGCTCTACACCAAGCCCCTGCAGAAACGACTGGCGTGCCTCGGCCGATTGCTGGAACGTGTCGCGCCGCGCCAGCAGCGAGCCCTCGCGCAGCAGCCCGCCGGTTTTCTCGGTAAAGCCGGGGAAGAAAAACACCTTGCGCAGGCCGTTGGGCTGCGGCGAAGGCAAGCCATGGCAGCCCTCCACCCAGTCCTCGGCGCTGAGGTATTCAAGGTTCAGCCACAGCGGCGGCGTGGCGCGGGCACGCATTGCCTCTACGTAAGCCGCCGGCAACTGGCACGCGAAGGCACCGATCACCACATCCGCCGGTGCCACCGGCAGCCAGGCCGCCGGCCACTGACGCACATCCACACCGTGCTGCCACTGCTGCGCAGCGCTGGCATCCGCCCCTGGGCACATGGGCGTGAAGGCCTGCAGGTCGTCTACCCACAGGCGTACCGCCAAGCCATGCTCAGCCACCAGTTGCCGGGCCAGGCGCCAGGTCACACCGATATCGCCGTAGTTGTCGACGACACTGCAGAAAATGTCCCAGGTGGCTTTCATGCGCCCCTCCCGTTCTGGTGCAAAAACCGCGAATTCTGCGGATAAATTGTCGCCGACAAAAGCACCCGCACGGAAAAATGCCCAAGCGCATGCGACAATGCACCCGACCTACCCTGCCAGGAGGCTGCCATGGCCCGCCACCGTGAACTGAAAATCACCCTCAAGCCGCTGCCGTTGATTGTATGCGTTGCCTTTGGCCTGTGGCTGGGCGCCGTGGCCATTGCCGCGAGCCTGTGGCTGGCGCTGCAACTGTGGCCACAGCAGGTGCAGCCGCTGGCCCAGGCCGTGGCCCCCAGCGTGTACCGGCCTGCCGCCCCCTCGGCGCCAGCCCCGGCACAAGACGCCCAGGCCGAAATGTTCGAGCACTACAAGGACATGCTGCGCAAACAGGAATTGCAACAGGCCGCCGAGGCCGCCCAGGGCAACCCGCGCAACCTCAACAGCCCCAAATGCCAGTTCTGGTTGCAGCAGAACCGTACCGCCCCCACCGACAAAAGCCAGGCCAATGTGCTGGAGTTCTGCTACTGACCATGGACAAGACCCGCCTGCTGGCGCAGATCGTCGCCACCCTCGAGCATGACCTCGACGTGCTGACCCGTGCGGCGCAAAGCGCCTACGAAACTGCCACCGCCGAAGAGAACATTGCCGAGAACAAGTACGACACCCTGGGCCTGGAAGCTTCGTACCTGGCCACCGGCCAGGCCCGCCGCAGCGCCGAAATCCGCCAGGCGCTGCTGATCTACCAGCAATTGCTGCTGCGCGACCATGACCCGGCGCGCGGGGTGCAGATCAGCAACCTGGTGACCCTGGAGGATGACGCTGGCGGGCAGCGCCGGTTGTTCCTCGGGCCTGAGGCGGCGGGGTTGAAGATTGGCGAGGGGGATGAGTTGGTGACCGTGATCACCCCGCGCTCACCGCTAGGGCAACAATTGATGGGCAAGCGGGTGGATGATGAGGTGAGCCTGGGGGCGCAGGCATTGCTCATTACCGGTATTGCCTGACCGGGCCCTATCGCCGGCAAGCCAGCTCCCACAGGTTTACCACAGGCTGGAATACTGCGGGGTCCCTGTGGGAGCTGCTTGCCGGCGATAGCGCCCGGTCAGGCAATACACACCTCTAGGGTTTGCAAGGCATCGAACCGCCCCGCCAGCCCCTGTTCGGCAAACTGCTCCACCACAAAATCGATAAACGCCCGGGTCTTGCCCGGCATCAGCTTGTGCTCGGCAAAATACAGGCTGATATGCCCGTCATCCACGTACCAGTCCGGCAACACCCGCCGCAGCCGACCACCCTGCAAGTAAGGCACGGCAAACGGCAGGCTCACCAGGGCAATCCCCAGCCCCTGCTCGGCCACCGCGCAAGCCGCGTCCGAATCGCTCATGGTCATCGCCTGGCGCAGTTGCATCGGTTGTTGCACCTGCCAGCGGCTGGTCAACGGCCACGAGCGCACCCGCCCGGTCTGCGGTGAGCGGATCAGGATGCCATCGTGCCGCTGCAGCACCTGCGGGTCGTCGATCGGTGCGTGCCGCTCCAGGTAGGCCGGTGCTGCCACCAGCACCCGGTGGGCCGGGGTCAGCTTGCGCGCAACCACCCCCGGCGGCAGATCGAAACCACCGCCAATCGCTGCATCGAAGCCTTGGCCGATCAGGTCGACCTGGCGGTTGTCGAAATGCCAATCCGGGGTGATGGCCGGGTAGCGGCGCAAGAACTCGCCCAGCAAAGGCAACACATACAAACGGCCGAACACCGTGCCCATGCTAACCCGCAACAGCCCGGCTGGCTGGCCTTCGGCGCTGGCCAGGTTGGCCACGGCGTACTGGATAGTGCGGAAGCTGTCGCCGACCTCGCCAAGAAAACGCTGCCCCGCCTCCGTCAGGGTCAGCTTGCGGGTACTACGCTGGAACAACCGCACGCCCAGGCGCGCCTCCAGCTGGGCCACATGCTTGCCAACGGCGGCAGGGGTAATGCTCAGGCGCCTGGCAGCCTCGGCAAAACTGCCAACTTCGGCACTGCGGATGAAGCATTCCAACGCGTTGAACGATTCCACGGCCATGATTAGCAACCAAAGGTTTACTCTGCTGATAGTGATTGCCATCTTATCAGCAGGTAATCAAGCGCCGATACTTTGCCCATCCAAGGCATTTCGGCCTGGCTTCCAGCAGGAGATCAGCATGTCCAAGCAACTTTCACTCGAAGGCAAAGTGGCCCTGGTTCAGGGTGGTTCCCGCGGCATAGGCGCAGCCATCGTGCGGCGCCTGGCCCGCGAAGGTGCGCAGGTGGCCTTCACCTATGTCAGCTCCGCAGGCCCGGCAGAAGAGCTGGCCCGAGAAATTACCGAAAACGGTGGCAAAGCCCTGGCGCTGCGGGCCGACAGCGCCGACGCAGCGGCCGTGCAACTGGCAGTGGATGACGCCGTGAAGGCCTTCGGCAGGCTGGATATCCTGGTCAACAACGCCGGTGTGCTGACGGTGGCGCCGGTGACCGAATTCGACCTGGCCGACTTCGACCGCATGCTGGCGGTGAACGTGCGCAGCGTGTTTGTCGCCAGCCAGGCCGCAGCGCGCTACATGGGCCAGGGCGGGCGCATCATCAATATTGGCAGTACCAACGCCGAGCGCATGCCCTTTGCCGGTGGGGCGCCTTACGCCATGAGCAAGTCGGCGCTGGTTGGCCTGACCCGTGGCATGGCGCGTGACCTGGGGCCACAGGGCATTACCGTGAACAACGTACAGCCGGGGCCGGTGGACACCGACATGAACCCCGCCAGCGGCGAGTTTGCCGAGAGCCTGATCCCGTTGATGGCGATCGGGCGGTATGGCGAGCCGGAAGAGATCGCCAGCTTTGTGGCGTACCTGGCGGGGCCGGAGGCGGGGTATATCACCGGGGCAAGTCTGACCATTGATGGTGGGTTTGCAGCTTGATTTGATGGGTTGCCTGTACTGGCCCCATCAGGAACCCCACAGGCCTTGAACCTGTGGGGTTCCTGATGGGGCCAGTACAGGATGGTTGATTGAAAACTAAACATTGGTGTCATGCCTGATACTTCTTGATAATTCCCCCGCTTGACTACTGCCCGCCACGAGATCCCCATGAACGCCCCCACTCTCAGCCGCGCCCTGATCCTGCTGATGGCCACCGCCACCGGCCTGGCCGTGGCCAGCAACTACTACGCCCAACCACTGCTGCACAGCATCGCCCAGCAGTTCGGCCTGAGCACTGCCAGCGCCGGCAGCATCGTCATCGCCGCGCAGCTCAGTTATGGCGCCGGCCTGTTGCTGCTGGCGCCACTGGGTGACCTGTTCGAGCAGCGCCGGCTGATCACCGTGATGACCGCCATTGCTACCCTGGGCCTGGTGATCAGTGCCTGTGCGCCTAGCCTGCCCTGGCTGCTCCTCGGCACGGCGCTGACCGGGTTGTTCTCGGTGGTGGCGCAGATCCTCGTGCCCATGGCCGCGGCCCTCAGCGAGCCGCATCAGCGTGGGCGCGCAGTCGGCACGCTGATGAGCGGCCTGCTGCTGGGCATCCTGCTGGCACGTACCGCTGCCGGCTTCATGGCCGAGCTGGGCGGCTGGCGCAGCATCTACGTGCTCGCCGCTGTGCTGATGGCGATCACCGCCGTGGCGCTGTACCGCAGCCTGCCGCAGCACCACAGCCATGCCGGGCTGAAGTACCCGGCGCTGATCGGTTCGGTGTTCCGGCTGTTTATTGAAGAACCGGTGCTGCGCCTGCGCTCGCTGCTCGGCCTGCTGGCGTTCAGCCTGTTCGCCCTGTTCTGGACGCCCCTGGCGTTCCTGCTGACCAAGGGCCCGTACCATTATTCGGATGCGGCAATCGGCCTGTTCGGCCTGGCCGGTGCGGCCGGTGCGCTGTCGGCCAACTGGGCCGGGCGCCTGGCCGACCGCGGCAAGGGCGCACTGGGTACTACCGTGGGCCTGTTGGTGTTGCTGCTGTCGTGGGTGCCGCTGGGCTTTGCCGAGCATTCGTTGCTGGCCCTGCTGCTGGGTGTGCTGATGCTCGACCTGGCAGTGCAACTGGTACACGTGAGCAACCAGAACGCGGTGATCGCCCTGCGCCCCGAGGCACGCACGCGGCTGAACGCCGGGTACATCACCTGCTACTTCATTGGCGGGGCGCTGGGGTCGTTGCTGGGCACGCAGTTGTTCCAGTACCAGGGATGGATGGGCATTGTGGTGGCGGGCCTGGTGATTGGCGGGCTGGCGTTGCTGGTGTGGGGCGTGGCGGAGCGTAAGCGCAAGAACACCTTGCAGGTGGCCTGAAAGATTCTTGCCCGCGAAGAGGCCATTAGCCACGGCGACAATGCACCGCACTACCCTCCGTCGCATGGTCGTTGACTTGCCTGCCCGTGCAGCGCTCATTAGGCGTTGGTCAATGCCCTTTCCTGACAGGACGACTCTATGACAAGACTCACGGTGCAATCCGGCGATTTCTTGCAAGGTGAAGGCGAGTATCGCAATGGATCGCTCACACTCAAGACCCCGCGCAGCCCTTCCCCCGGTGAGCGGATTTCCCTGGCCCGCATCAGCGACCTCAGGCTGGCCAGCCTCGAAACCAACCGCAGCCTGGGCAGCGCCCTGGGCTGGGGCGTCGCCGGGGCCCTGGTGGCCGGGCCGGTGGGGCTGCTTGCCGGGCTGTGGCTAGGCGGCAAGGAGCAAGAAGCCACCTTCCTGGCCACCTTCAAGGATGGGCGCAAGCTCATGGCCATTACCGACGGCAAGACCTGGTCGAAGATCGATGACAGCTGGCGCCAGCACCAGCGCCCCGCCAACCAAGGCTGAATATAGCGGGGCCTGCATCGTTTTATGCTGAAGGCGGCTGCTAAGATGCCGCCTTTTTCATGGCCTGTGCCCATCCAGGAGCCCCGCATGCCCCCGTGTCACCCCCGCCTGCCCCTGAGCCTGCTCAGCCTGGGCCTGGCCCTGCATTGCCCCCATGTACTCGCCGAAGACAGCGTGTTGCTGGCCCCACTGCAGGTGTCCGACACCTATGCCAACGACGGCTACCAGGCTCGCCAGGCAGCGGTGGGCAGCTTCCAGCCCGCGCCCTTGCTTGATACCCCTGCCACCATCAGCGTGTTCAGCCAGCAACTGCTGGAAGACCGCCAGGTGCGCAAGCTCAGCGAAGTGCTGCAAAGCGATGCCTCGGTTGGCGAAAGCTACGCCCCCATCGGCTACTACGAAAACTTCAACGTCCGAGGCTTCGAGCTGAATGCCGCCAGCAGCTACCGCATCTACGGCCAGACCATCGCCGGCGAGCAGAACGTGGCCCTTGAGAACAAGCAGCAGGTAGAGCTGCTAAAGGGCTTGTCGGGGCTGCAAAGCGGTGTGTCGGAGCCGGGCGGGCTGATCAACTACGTAACCAAGCGCGCCGAGGATGTGCGCAGCGTGACGGTGTCGACCAACGAACAAGGCGAACGCTACCTGGCCACCGACCTGGGCGGCTGGTTTGGCAGCGAAAAACAGTTCGGCCTGCGCGCCAACCTCGCCCATGAAGACATCCGCTCCTACGTCGACCACGCAGATGGCAAACGCGACTTCGCTTCGCTGGCATTCGACTGGCAGATCAGCCCGGATGCCACCCTGCAGCTGGATGCCGAATACCAGCACCGCGAGCAGCGCTCGGTGCCGGGTTATCAACTGCTGGGTGGCACCGAAGTGCCCCACGGCATCGACCCGGACGACCGCCTGGCTTACCAGGATTGGGCAAAGCCTGTGCAAAACGACTCGCTGAACCTGGGCGGGCGCTTCGAGTACCGCTTCAACGAGGCCTGGACCGGCACCTTGAGTGCCTCGCGCAGCAAGGTGGTGATCGACGATTACAGCGCGTTTGCCTGGGGTTCGAGCGAAGGCGCGTTCTTTGGCAGCAACGGCGACTACGACATCTACGACTTCCGCAGCCCCGACGACACCCGCCGCACCGATGAAGCACAGGCCATGCTCAACGGGCACTTCGATGCGCTGGGCGTGGGGCATGAACTGACCGTGGGCACCAGTGCGCAGCGGCGCACGCTGGATCAACGGCCGTACTACAACGAGTGGCTTGGTACCGGCAACATCTACACCGGCGCCCCCGCCTTCGACCCGTCCGACAAAGCCGTCGGCGCCAGCGAACGCCGGCTGGACAGCCGCCAGTACGGCCTGTTCGTCAGCGACCGCATCAGCTTCAACGAACAGTGGCAGACCGTGCTGGGCGCCCGTGAAGTGCGCCTGGATGAAAAGACCTGGGACGAGAACGGTGTTGCCGGGCGCCATACCCGCCAATACGAGTTGCTGCCCACTGCTGCACTTATCTACAAGCCGCAGCCAGACACCACGCTATACGCAAGCTACGCCAAGGGCCTTTCTGCCGGCGGCACGGCACCCTGGTTTGCCAGCAACGCCGCTGAAATCCTCGCGCCCACGACTGCGCACCAACTGGAACTTGGCCTCAAGCACGACTGGCAAGGCGTGAGCTTCAGCGCCGCGCTGTTCCAGATCCGCCAGGCCTACCAGTACGCACGCCCGGACGGTGCTGGCAACTTCACCTACGTACAGCAGGGCCAGCAGAAAAACACCGGCCTGGAGCTGGGCGCCAGCGGCTGGGTGAGCCAGAACCTGCAAGTGCAGGCCAGCGCCGCAGCCATTCGTGCGCGGGTGAAAAACAGCGGTACCGATGCCTATGAAGGCCATCAGGCAATCAATGTGCCCAGGTTCCGGGCAGCACTGCACGTGCAATACTCGCTGCCGGTACCGGGCTTGGCACTGCTGGGCGGGGCGCGTTACAGCGCCAGCAAGTATGCGAGCCAGGCGGGCAATGTGGAAGTTGGCGGGTACACCGTGTTCGATGTGGGGAGCCGGTATCGTACGCGCATTGGCGGGTATGACACGGTGCTGCGCCTGACCGTGGATAACGTGTTCGACAAACGCTATTGGCGCGATGTGGGGGATTACCTGGGGGATAACTACCTGTTCCAGGGCGCGCCACGCACGGCTCGGCTGTCGGCCTCCGTCAGCTTCTAGGTTTGTTGGGGCTGCTTTGCAGCCCATTCGCAGCACGAGGCTGCTCCTAGGGACTGCGCCAGTTGCAGGGCTCGCGCCCTCCTGTAGGAGCAGCCTTGCGCTGCGAATGGGCCGCAAAGCGGCCCCAATGGCCCTGAAAACAAAAAACCCCCGGGCTTTTCAGCGCGGGGGCTCTTCGTAGAATGTGGCGGTGAAGAAGGGATTTGAACCCTTGATACGATTTCTCGTATACACACTTTCCAGGCGTGCTCCTTCGACCACTCGGACACTTCACCGTTTCTCTTCAAGCCTTGCGGCCCGTCGAGGTGCGCTAATTTAGTGAAAGACATTCCCTTTGGCAAGCACTTTTTTCAAATTTTTCATGTATTTGCATTTGGACCGCGGTGAACACTGACCGGCCAGTCAGCCTTGCTGCTTTACCTGGCCTCTGGCGCTGGGTAACGTCGTCGCCACGCCAACAAAAGGACTCTGCCATGAGCGAGCTGATTACCTACCACGCCGAAGACGGCATCGCCACCCTGACCCTGAACAACGGCAAGGTCAACGCCATCTCGCCAGACGTCATCACCGCCTTCAACGCCGCGCTCGACCGCGCGATCGAAGACCGTGCAGTGGTGATCATCACCGGGCAGCCAGGCATCCTGTCGGGTGGTTACGACCTTAAGGTGATGACCAGCGGCCCGAAAGAGGCCATCGGCCTGGTCACTGCCGGCTCCACCCTCGCCCGCCGCCTGCTGTCGCACCCGTTCCCGGTGGTGGTTGCCTGCCCGGGCAATGCCGTGGCCAAGGGTGCCTTCCTGCTGCTATCGGCCGATTACCGCATTGGCGTCGAAGGCCCGTACAAGGTGTGCCTGAACGAAGTGCAGATCGGCATGACCATGCACCATGCCGGTATCGAACTGGCCCGCGACCGCCTGCGCCGCTCAGCCTTCCACCGCTCGGTGATCAACGCCGAGGTGTTCGACCCGCACGCGGCGGTCGATGCCGGCTTCCTCGACAAGGTGGTGCCTGCCGAGCAGCTGCAAGAAGCGGCACTGACGGCGGCGCGTGAATTGAAGAAGCTGAACATGCTGGCGCACAAGAACACCAAGCTGAAAGTACGCAAAGGCCTGCTGGAGGCGCTGGACAAGGCGATCGAGCTGGACCAGCACCACATGGGCTAGGCGCACCGGCCTCTTCGCGGGCACGCCCGCTCCCACACGAAAACCACAATCTTCAGGCATGTGGTAATCCTGTGGGAGCGGGCGTGCCCGCGAAAGGGCCGGCCCAGACCTACACCAAGGTTTGCCCGAACCAGTGCACACCCGTACACTCCGGCGACCGTCTGGTGTGAGTCGTACCATGCTTTATTCCTTGCGCATGCTTCTGCTGGCGCTGCATTTCCTTGTGGTTGGCGTCGTGGGCCTGGTCATTGGCCTGTGCCGCCCTTTCAACCCCGACAACAGCCGGGTATTCGCCCACCTCTACAGCCGGCCGGCCACCTGGCTGATGCGCATCAAGGTCAAGGCCGAGGTCGGCCCGCTGTGGGACCAACCCCCCGGTTGCGTGATCATCGCCAACCACCAATCCAACTACGACCTGTTCGTGGTGGGCCAGGCGGTGCCACGACGCACCGTGGCCATCGGCAAGAAGAGCCTGGGCTGGGTGCCGTTGTTCGGCCAGCTGTTCTGGCTGGGCGGCAACGTGCTGATCGACCGCAAGAACAGCTACCAAGCCCGCAAGGCGCTGCAGGAAACCACCCGCGTGCTGCAGGATGACACCTCGATCTGGGTATTCCCCGAAGGCACCCGTAACCCTGGCGAACACTTGCTGCCCTTCAAGAAAGGCGCGTTCCACATGGCCATCGAGGCAGGTGTGCCGATTGTGCCGGTGTGCGTCAGCCGCTACGCCACGCGCATGAACCTGAACAGCTGGCGCCAGCGCACGGTAGTAGTGCGCTCACTGCCGCCCATTGCCACCGCCGGCATGACCCAAAAGGACATTCCGGCGTTGATCGAGCAGTGCCGGGTGCAGATGCAGCAATGCATCGACCGCATGGAACACGAGCTGGCCTGAAGCGGGTTGCTCTTGGGCCGGGTACGGCCCAAGCTGTACCCCGTGTTCAACCGGAATAAGCGGACAACCATGGGTCGAGTCGTGGCATCGGCGGTGTACAGCGCCGGCAGAAAGGTCACCAACATCAGCATCGACGAAGGCAGCGAGTGGGCGCGCAAGCCGGGGCACTTTGTGTGGATCGGCCTGGAAGAGCCCAACGCCGAGGAGCTGGCCAACCTGCAATGCCAGTTCAACCTGCACGAACTGGCCATCGAAGACGCCCTGGAAAAGCACAGCCGGCCCAAACTGGAAACCTTCGGCGACGCGCTGTTCATCGTCACCTATTCGCCAGTGCGCCACGAAGGCAAGCTGGAGTTCATCGAAACCCATATCTTTGCCGGCAACGGTTACATCATCACCTGCCGAAATGGCCACTCCAAGTCCTACGCCCTGGTGCGCCAGCGCTGCGAGGCCCGGCCGCTGCTGCTGGAGCACGGTGAAGACTTTGTGCTGTACGCCCTGCTCGACTTCGTCACCGAGAACTACCAGCCGGTCAGCGAGGCCATTCATGGCGAGATCGAAGAGCTGGAACAAAGCGTGCTCGGCGGTTCTTTGCAGGAAGACGACATCCGCCGCCTGCACAGTCTGCGTCGCGACATCCTGCGCCTGCGCCGCTATGTGGCGCCGATGGTGGAAGTGAGCGAAGAGTTGCAGCGCCTGAGCTTCCCGTTTATCGACAAGAACATGCGCCCGTATTTTCGTGATGTGCAGATCCACGTGACGCGGCAGATGGAAGACCTGGCCGGCATCCGTGACATCGCCAGCCAGACCATAGAGATCGGCATGCTGCTGGAGTCGTCACGGCAGAGCATCGTGCAACGCAAGTTCGCGGCCTGGGCGGCGATCCTGGCATTCCCTACGGCGATTGCCGGGATTTACGGGATGAACTTTCAGAACATGCCGGAGCTGGGGTGGCACTATGGGTATTTCGGGGTACTGGGGGTAATCGTGCTGGGGTGTACGGGGTTGTTTGCCAGCTTCAAGAAGTCTGGCTGGCTCTGAGATTACTGGGGCCGCTTTGCGGCCCCTGCCACTACGCCGCGTTATGCTTGCTCGTCGGCTGCTGGACAAAGCGCATCATCCACTCCCCCACCAGGTCGCCTTGGTGCTCGGTAGCCAGGCTGGCCACGGCCTTGTGGTACACCTCATCCCCCAGGTACTCCTGGCGGGCATCCAGCAGCGCGCGGGAGTAGTCGTGCACGAACTCCGGGTGGCCCTGGAAGCACAGCACCTGGTCACGAATGTGGTACGCCGCATTCGGGCAGAAATCGCTTGAAGCAATGACCGTGGCGCCTTCCGGCAATTCGGTCACCTGGTCCTGGTGACTGATCAGCAAGGTCAGCTCCGACACCTCCGGGTCCATCCACGGCGCATGGGCCGCCAGCGAGTAGCGATGGATGCCCACGCCCCAGCCCTTGTCGGCCCGCTCGGCCTTGCCACCCAGGGTCAACGCCAGCAACTGATGGCCAAAACACACACCCAACAGCTTCTCGCCACGCTCGTACAGCTTCAGCAAGTAGGCCTTGAGTGTCTGGATCCAGGCATCGGTACCGAACGAATCGGCCTTGCTGCCCGTCACAAGGTAGGCATCAAACACTTCATTGTCGGCGGGGTAGTCGCCGTGCATCACGTTGTAGACACGAAATTCGGCGGCGATCGGCTGACGCGAGAAGAGCTGCTCGAACATCCTGCCGTAGCCCTGGTACTGCGCCGTCAACTCCGGTCGCAGGACATCGGTTTCAAGGATGCAGATGCGTAACGACATAGGGGTAGTCCTGAACGACATGGGTGGGAATCTGCTGTAGAGACTGACGCGAAAGGCACGTACAAGCAAGTAGGCTGCACTGACGAACGGTCACATTTCGTCGGTAACCGCCTGGCACTTGCGCCACTGTCTAGCCAGAGCATGCCAGCCAGATGGCACATGGCCTCATAGCGAATGGAAATCACTGGGCCAGACAATTAGAACAAAGGGTTCTCAAACATGGATCACACACACCCTACTGTTGGTTGTATATCCACTTTCAAGAGGCAGGCATTTCAGGCACCACGCAGTGCCACTGTGATCGACCCGAAGCGCGACAAGGAAGCCAACGGGTATTCAGGAATAACAACAAGAAGGCGGTCCGCCATGTTCAGACAATCGAAAATTCGCCAAGCTGGGCTCATTCTCTTTGCCACAACTTTGCTGTTGATTTTGCCGAACCTGACACGTTTGTTCGGCTGACAGCGGCGGTGGCGCCAACAGGCAGCACACAGGTAACCTGCCGGCCTTGATGGTCGGAGATTGCCCATGCGCCACTGCCTTGCCCTGTTTGCGTTGTTCCTGAGCCTGCCGCTGTCGGCGGCGCAACTGCACCTTGAACTGGGTGCAAGCGTGCGCGAGTGGAGCAGCGCCGAGTTGCTCGGCCACCCACAGGCCCAGGATATCAGCGTCGATCAGGATGTTTCCTACAAACGCCCCATGCACTATCGGGCGGTGCCGTTGGCCACGCTGCTTGTAGGCGTGAGCCCCAGCGATCACCTGCAAGCCGTGGCACTGGATGGCTTTGCCGCCGAGATGCCCGCCGCACCGCTGCTGCAGCAAGGGCCGGCACGGGCCTGGCTGGCCGTGGAAGACCCCGACAAGCCCTGGCCCGCACTGGGCAAGGGCAAACCCAGCGCGGGGCCGTTTTATCTCGTGTGGACTGAACCCCGGGCCAGCGGCATCCGCCCGGAGCAGTGGCCATTCCAGATTTCTACCCTGCGTAAACTGGCGGCTGTCGAGACGCGGTTCCCGGCATTGCTACCCGACCCGAAGTTGCCAGCCGACAGCCCCGTGCGCGAGGGCTTTGCCCTGTTCCAGCAGAACTGCATGGCGTGCCACCGCCTGAACGGCGCCGGGGATGCGCAGATGGGGCCGGATTTGAATATGCCGCACAACCCGACCGAGTATTTTCAACCAGGGTATTTGCGAAAGTTGATTCGCGACCCGCAAAGCCTGCGGCAGTGGCCGCAGGCAAAGATGCCGGGGTTTACTGAAAGTGTACTGAGTGAACAGGAGCTGGATGCGTTGCTGGCCTATCTGGGGCACATGGCCGGGCGTAAACCGTAAGCGCAGCGTGTGCTTTTTCGCGGGCTTGCCCGCTCCCACAGGATCACCACAGGGCTAAACATTGTGAGATACCTCTGGGAGCCCCGCGAAAAAGGCAACGGATAGCTTCAGGCAGTCTGCCGTTCGTGCTTGACGCCCCACCCTTCCACCTCCCCCCCATAAGGTGTCACCAGCTGCTCAAAGGTCTCTTCAAAGTCGCCAATACCGCCATAGGTGGCGTACATGACCTTGCTCAGCTCCAGGTGCCAGGCACCGTCGCCCAGCTCTTTCACCTGGGCATTGAGCGATTCGCCACGAAACTGCCCGGCGGCACGACGGGCCCCTGCTTCGTCGGGGAATACGGCATAGAACTCGATGGGGTGGATCTGGGTGAAGTCGAAACCGCCTGCTTTCATCTGGCGCAGGACGTTGGTGCTGATATCGTCGTTCTGGCTGCTCATGAATCGTCCTCCTGAATAAAGCAATGGATAGACTTTCCGTGCACTACGCACCTGCCGGCAATCAATGGCCGAACAGTTCGAGCTGATGCAAGACGCGAATTGAAACGGCGCCAACCCGCAGAATAGGCGGGCACCTTTCATCATCGTAGCGCCTGAACAGGCGCCACGCAAACGTGTGGGTCAAGGCGCTTCGTGGATGCTGGTGATGGTCACCCCACTATGCTCCTTGAGCCAGCGGGCGGTCGGGGAGATGGTGCGGTCCTGGAAGTCGTTGAGGTCCAGTTCATCCATAACCGGGAACAGCTGCGAACGGATGGCCCTTGCGGCTTCCTCTTCGCTGGGACGATGCTCAGCCCGCAGCATCATGGTGGACGGTTCGCCTTTTTGATCGGCAAAAGTGACTTCCCACTCTTTCATTGAACAAGTCCTCCCAATCCAGAGACACCAAGGTGTGATGCCTGATCAACTGACCTTGGGGCTGGGAAAATGTTCAGTCTGTAAGGGCCTCTTCGCGCGGCAGGCCCGCTCCCACAGGGATATCAGCGGCGGGATTGCGATGATATCCCTGTGGGAGCGGGCTTGCCCCGTGAATGGGCCGCAAAGCGGCCCCTTTTGCAGCCTTACTTCGGTGTGCCGTGTACCACACCGGCCGTGTTATCCAGCAGGCTCTTGGTCGCCGTCTGGATATACGCTTCCAGCTTCTTCAGCATTTCCGGCTGGTCCGGGCTTTCGATCAGCTCGGCCTTGAACTCGCTGCCCAGCTGGTAGCGGTACATGCGCGGGGTCATGTCCTTGGACTCGATCAGGATGCGGTCGCCCTGCACCAGGCCGACGATCTGCTCGCTGCCCGAGGGCTTGATCATGCCCATGCCCTGGTCACCCTCAGGCAGGTTGAGCAGGTCGCGCCCCCAGCACTGGTGGCGGGTCTCGCCACCCAGGCGGCCCATGATGGTCGGCACGATGTCGACCTGGGTGCCCACGGTGTGGTTCACCGCACCAAACTTCTCCTGAATGCCCGGGGCAATCAGCAGCAGCGGCACGTTGAAACGGCCCAGGTCCAGCTCGGTGACTTGCTGGTGGTTGCCAAAACCATGGTCGCCGACGATGACGAACAGTGTTTCCTTGAAGTAAGGCTCTTTGCGCGCCTTCTCGAAGAACTGGCCCAGCGCCCAGTCCGAATAACGCATGGCAGTGAGGTGCTCGTCCAGGCGGCCTTGCCCGGTGACCTTCTCGACCGGCAGGTCTTTGGGCAGCGCGTACGGGGTGTGGTTGGACAGGGTCTGCAGCAGCGCATAGATCGGCTTCTTGCCGTCGTGCTTGGCCAGTTCCTCGTTGCCGCGGTCGAACATGTCCTGGTCGGACACGCCCCAGGTCGGGTCGGAGAACACCGGGTTGACGAAGTCGTTACGGCCGATGAAGGTGGTCATGCCCTGGTTGCCAAAGAACCCGGACTGGTTATCCCAGGCAAAATCGCCGTTGTAGACGTACACGTCGTCGTAATCACGGGCGCTGAGCAGTGCCGGCAAGCCAGACAGCTTGTGGCCACCTTCCGGGGTCTGCATCAGGTATTCGAAGCCTGGCAGGTTGGGGAAGCAGGCCATGGTGGCGAACATGCCCTGATGGGTATGGGTGCCGTTGGAGAAGAAGCGGTCGAACAGCAGGCCTTCTTTGGCCAGCTTGTCGAAGTACGGGGTGATGTTGTTGGGGCTGCCCAGCGCGCCCACCGAGTGGCCGGCGAAGCTTTCCATCAGGATCACCACCACGTTCTTGATCGGCAGGGTGCGCTCAGCCGGCGGCACGAAGTCGCGGCGGATAGCAGCCTCGTCGGCATCGACCAGGGTGTCGTGGGGGGTCAGCAGCTGTTCACGCACGCTTTGCGTGGCCACGTTCTGCTCCAGCACCGGCTTCCAGATGTTGGCGCGGTCTTCGCCAAAGCGGCTCTTGGCGGCGTCGATCAGTGTCAGGGTGCCGTTAAGGCCCAGCTGGTTGACGAAGTTGGAGTCGGTGGTGAAGGCATCACCCCAGCGCATTGGCGGGCCTTGGCGCAGGGTGCCACGGGCAGCGACCACGGCCACCAGCAAAATCACCATGAACACCGCCACGCGTTTGTACCACGGTGCAACGCGGTGCAGGCCATCGCCACGGGTGGCGCGGTCGATCCCTTTGAACAGCAGGCTCAGCAGCCAGGTGCCGAATGCCCAGGCCAGCAGGTAGCGCACCACCGGGAAACCGTACCAGAGCATGCTCATGACGGTTTTAGGGTCTTCCTTGATGTACTGGAACACCAAGCCGTTGAGGCGCTGGTGGAACTCGCGGTAGAAGTCCATTTCCATGAGGCCGAGGAACATCACCACGCTCGAGGTGAGGGTCAGCCAGAAGCGGAACACGCCACGCCGGGCCATCGCCCAGGGGCTGAGGATGGCCAGCAGCAGCGGAATGCTGAGGTACACCACTACCCGCAGGTCGAAGCGCAAGCCGTTGAGGAAGCCTTCGGCGACAGTCGAATAAGGGGTATCGCCGATCATGTCGCTGTTGTAGACCAGCAGCGCCAGACGCACGAGGCTGAGCATCAGCAGGATCACCAGGCCGCTGAGCAGCGTGTAGGCCAGGTGGGATTTCAGGGTCGGCGAAAACGACGTTCGCGCGCCCTGTTGCTTCAAGGCGTCCGTGTTAGCCATGAATGGGAAGGTCCTAGGATTGCGGTTTGCGAAGGGGCGCTGGCGCTAGACCAACGCAGCATTGTGCGGGTGCGGATTCTGTTTAAACCAATGTGAAAATTTTGTCACTGGGATGTTGCAGCTTTAGTCTGTGGCGGCCTCTTCGCGGGCTTGCCCGCTCCCACAGGAGCCCCACAACTGTTGAGAGCGGCGCAATACCTGTGGGAGCGGGCGAGCTCGCGAAAAGGCCGATGCAGGCGTTCAGATGCGCACATTCCCCCGCGGCCCGGCAATCGCCCAGATCACCAGCCCCACTACCGGCAGCAGTGCGATCAACAAGATCCACAACACCTTGATACCCACCTCGCTGCCACTCTTGATCACATTGAGGATGGCCCAGATATCCAGCGCCAGAATGATCAGCCCGACCAGGCTGTTGAATGTAGACCCCATGCTTAAACTCCTTGCCCAGAGGCTTTGCTGCACAGCATAGCCAGCTATCGCACCAATAGAAGGGAATCCTTGGCCATTGGCGCAGGTCCCTGAGTAGACTGACTGCAATAATTGATTCGAGGTTCGCATGCCCCCCGCACACAGCCAAAGCGCCGCCCCATCGTCACTGCTGCACGCCTGGCGCCAGCAGGTTGCCAATACCCCCTGGCTCAGTGCCGGCCTGGGCTTGAGCCTGCTGGCTGTGGTCGCACTGCTGGCGGCCAGCTTCTGGAACGCGGTTAACGGCGACCATGCCGATAACCTGCACCTGGCCGTGCTGGGTGGGTTGTCCGGCTTTGGCGCCACCGCAGTGGGTGCGGTGCTGGCAGTGGTGCTGCGCGACGTCAGCGCCCGCAACCAGGATGTGATGCTTGGTTTTGCCGCCGGCATGATGCTGGCCGCCAGTTCGTTTTCGCTGATTCTGCCGGGCCTGGACGCCGCCCGCGAGATCACCGGCAACGGCCCCGCTGCGGCCTTTACCGTGGTGTTAGGCATGGGCCTGGGCGTGCTGCTGATGCTGGGCCTGGACCGTTTCACCCCGCATGAGCACGAAAGTACCGGCCCGTGCGGCCCTGAGGCCGAGCGCATCAGCCGGGTGTGGTTGTTCGTGCTGGCGATCACCCTGCACAACCTCCCCGAAGGCATGGCGATTGGCGTGAGCTTCGCCAATGGCGACATGAACATCGGGCTGCCACTGACCAGCGCCATCGCCATTCAGGACATCCCTGAGGGGCTGGCCGTCGCGCTGGCCCTGCGCGCCACCGGGCTGTCGAACATGAAAGCCGCACTGGTTGCGATAGGGTCCGGGCTGATGGAGCCGCTGGGTGCGGTAATCGGGCTTGGGATTTCGACCGGCTTTGCCCTCGCCTACCCGATCAGCATGGGGCTGGCGGCGGGGGCGATGATCTTTGTGGTAAGCCACGAGGTGATCCCCGAAACCCACCGTAACGGACACCAGACGGCGGCGACCTTGGGCTTGATGGGCGGGTTTGCGGTGATGATGTTTCTGGATACCGCGCTGGGCTGAAGCTTTGAGGTTGCCAGTGCCGGCCTCTTCGCGGGCTTGCCCGATCCCCCAGGAACTCCGCTGTCCTCAGGCCCAGTGTTATACCTTTGGGAGCGGGCAAGCCCGCGAAGAAACAACCGATGAAATCAGACGTGTACAGCGACTTTCAGGGCTTCGAGGGCCGGCTCGACCTTGATGCCCAGCTCGGCCCCCAGCTCCAGCACCCGCGCCAGGTCGTTCTGGCCCACCATCACCACCTGCAGCTCGTCATCCAGCAGCTGGCTGAAGTTCAACAGCACATAACCACCGGCTTCTTTGTTCAACGCGCCCATCTGTACCTGGATGCGGTTGAGCGCGGTGAGTGGCTCGGTGCGGGCCAGCTGCTTGGGCTTGAGGGTGAACGGCACGCTGTTGTCGAACGATTCGCTGATCTGCTGGAACAGGTCCTGGTAGCTGTCGGCCTGGAACACCACCGTGTCCGGCAGGCTGCCCAGCACCACCCATTCGCCCAAGGGGATGGGGAAGCTGTCGTCGTAGTTGATATCCGGGTTGGCTGCCAAGAAAGCGGCCGGGTCGGCGTAGGCCTGGGCGGCCTCGTCGGCGATGCGCTCGATGTCGGCCTCACGCATGCAGCCGGCGCCAATGAGGCTGATGAATTCGAGCAACTGAGTTTTCATGAAAGGGGGCCTGCGACGGGTGAAAAGTCGCCAAGGATAGCCGCAAATGCCCCCTTGCGGTTAGCCGGCCAGCGTTTGCAAGCGTGCAGCGGCGTCCACCGCACCCATGGTTTGTGCCGCCATCAGCGCGGTGGCGCCGCGGGCATCCTGGCGCGCCGGGTCGGCGCCCTGGGCCAACAGGTATTCAAGGATTTCGCTGCGGTTGAACATGGCCGCCAGCATCAACGCGGTGCGCCCGTCCTGCGCAGCGGCGTCCACCGGCACGCCGTGCTCCAGCAGCAGGCGGATCATCGCCAGGTCCCCCTTGAATGCAGCACCGGCAATGGGCAACTGGCCGTTGTCGTTGGCAATCAGCGGGTCGGCACCTTGCGCCAGTAGCACGCGCACCGCCTCGTGGTGGCCGTGGTAGCTGGCCAGCATCAGTAGCGTGTCACCCTTGTGGTTGCGCAGGTTGGCCGGCAGGCCGCTGGCGAGCAAGCGCCCAAGCATTTCGGCATCGCCCTGGCGGGCACGTTCGAATACCTGCTCTGCGAATGCAGCGGTTTCGTCATCGGTCATGGTCGCGGGCGCGGTTTGGCTGGACATCGGGAACCTCCTGGCATAAATGATTGCCCAAGTCTTTGTCAGGCACGCCATTGCGGTCAAAGGTTCAGATTCTATCGGGCCGATAGGTAAAGCCGGATCCGTGCAAAATGCACTGTGCAAAATGCACGACCATGCAACCTGCACGGTGCCGCCCCTGAAAACAACCCATAAGTGCCTGAATTTACTGGATTTTTCATTCAATCAAGTTCTGGCACGGTCGCTGCAACCATCAACTCATGTCTGCCACATAACAGCCAGGAGTTGATATGGACCTCATCCAGCAAAAGTTCGTCTCGGTATTTTCGGCCTATCAAGTGAACACCCAGGCGCGCCCTGATGGCGGGGTGTTGCTTACCCTGCGCGCGACGGATGGCAAGGTGACCCGCCGGGTGTTGACCTATGGGCAACTGCACAGCGCCGAACAGCTGTCCTGGGCGATCAGCGCCATCCGCCGTGACCTGGCTGAACAGGCGAGTGAATTGCCGGTTATTACCATGTTGCAGAGCCAGCAACGGTTTGCCTTGCCGACCTATCGCTGAGTTTTGTGTTGCCTGATCTGGCCTCTTCGCAGCACAAGGCTGCTCCTACAAGTGAACGCGATCGGCGACCGGACGCGATCTCCTGTAGGAGCAGCCTTATGCTGCGAAGAGGACGGCAAGGCCATTAGAATTGGTCAATCCCCAGAAATGCCCGCGCAGTCGCATCCCCGGTAAACTGCGCCTGCACGCCTTGCTCGCTGCCATACAGACGCAGCGCCAGGCAAAACGGCGTATCGCCCAGCTCTACCCAGCGACGCGTGCCCGCTGGCACCACTAGCTGGTCACCCTTCTCGCACAGCACCGAATACACCCAGTCGCCCAACCGCAGGCCAACCTGAGCACGTCCACTGACTACGGCAAACACCTCTTCGGCGCCATGCACATGCTCATCGCGAATATCAGCCTGCACCGGAGCTTCACCGTCACGGTTCAACAACACGTAGGCCTTGCTGCCATGTGCCGTCATCAACTGGTCCAGATGCTCACGGCATACGTCCAGCACCTCGTCTTGCGCTGTGCCGGGCCGCACCCGCAGGCCATGCTCGCGGTGGGTAAAACGCACGCCCTGTTCGGCCAGGGTGGCGGCGATGTCCTCGTGGTGGGTCAGCACCTTGTTCGGCAGTTCCGGGCTGGCGGGGTGGAAAACGCTGAGAATGCTCATCAGGGGCGGGTCCTGGTCGGTTGCGAACAAAGGGCAATGATAACGGCTGCAGCCAAGGCTGCGGCACTGGCCATACCAAAGGTGAAGGTGGGGCCCAGCAGTTTCCAGCTGTAGCCCGAATACAATGCCCCCAGCGCACCGCCGGTGCCCGACAGCGCCGCGTACAATGCCTGGCCCTGGCCCTGCTGGCGGGCGCCGAAACTGGCTTGCACGAACGCGATGCTGGCAGCGTGGAAGCAGCCGAAGGTGGCCGCGTGCAGCAGCTGGACGAAGATCAGCACGGCCGGTTCCTGGGCCAGATTGCCCAGCAACACCCAACGCAGCGCCGCCAGCAGGAAGCTGACCAGCAATACGCGTTGCACACTGAAGCGCGCGAACAGCCGGCTCATGACCATGAACATCAGCACCTCGGCCACCACCCCCAGCGCCCACAGCAGGCCGATGGCGCTGCGGCTGTAGCCCAGGTGCTCCAGGTGCAGGGTAAGGAAGGTGTAGTACGGCCCGTGGCTGAGTTGCATCAGCGCCACACAGGCGTAGAACGCGATCACCCCCGGGGCACGCAACTGCTGCACAAAACCACCCGCCCCGCTGCGCTCGCCCTGCTCCACCGGCTGGGCATTGGGCACCCACAGGCTGGCGGCGACGATGCCGGCCATGATCGTGACCAGGGCCACCGGGTAGATGTCCAGGCTCAGCCATTCGAACAGGCGGCCCAAGCCAACCACGGTGAGGATGAAGCCGATCGAGCCCCACAGGCGCACCTGGCTGTAGCGCGCTGTTTGCCCGTGCAGGTGGGCCAGGGTGATGACCTCGAACTGCGGCAGCACGGCATGCCAGAAGAACGCATGCAGGGCCATCACCAGCGCCAGCCAGGCGTAGCTTTTGCCGAAGAAGATCAGGGCGAAGGTGGCCAGGGTAGACAACGCGCCCAGGCGCACGATCAGCAAGCGCTGGCCGGTACGGTCGCCCAGCCAGCCCCACAGGTTGGGGGCGATGCAGCGCATCAGCATGGGAATGGCCACCAGCTCGCCGATGCGCGCCGGGGAGAAGCCCAGGTGGTCGAAGTACAGCGCCAGGAAGGGGGCGGTGGAGCCTAGCAGGGCGAAGTAAAAGAGGTAGAAGCTGGACAGGCGCCAGTAGGGGATGGGTTGCATGGGTTTACCGTGTGAACCGGCACCCTCCCTGTAGGAGCAGCCTTGTGCTGCGAAAGGGCCGGTGTCGCCATAGAGATGTGTGCTTGCTGCACCGGCCCTTTCGCAGCACAAGGCTGCTCCTGCAAAGAGCGGGCCGGCGCAAGCGACACGGTCAGAGCTGGCCCAGCACCGGGGTGGTTACCTTCACATCGGCATTCTGTGCGCGGTGGCGCAGCAGATGGTCCATCAGCGCGATGGCCATCATCGCCTCGGCGATCGGCGTGGCGCGGATGCCCACGCACGGGTCGTGGCGGCCTTTGGTGATGACGTCCACCGGGTTGCCGTCGACGTCGATCGAGCGGCCCGGGGTGGTGATGCTGGAGGTCGGTTTCAGCGCCAGGTGGGCAACGATTGGCTGGCCTGAAGAAATGCCGCCCAGGATGCCGCCGGCGTTGTTGCTGAGGAAGCCTTCCGGGGTGAGCTCGTCACGGTGCTCGGTGCCGCGCTGGGCCACGCTGGCGAAGCCGGCGCCGATTTCCACGCCCTTGACCGCGTTGATGCTCATCAGCGCATGGGCCAGTTCTGCGTCCAGGCGGTCGAAGATCGGTTCGCCCAGGCCCGGCATCACGCCCTCGGCCACCACGGTGATCTTGGCACCCACCGAGTCCTGGTCACGGCGCAGTTGGTCCATGTACGCCTCCAGCTCCGGCACCTTGTCCGGGTCGGGGCTGAAGAAGGCGTTCTGCTCCACCGATTCCCAGGTCTTGAACGGGATTTCGATCGGGCCCAACTGGCTCATGTAGCCACGCACGGTGATGCCCTGGGTGGCCAGGTACTTCTTGGCGATGGCACCGGCGGCCACGCGCATGGCGGTTTCGCGGGCCGAGCTGCGGCCACCGCCGCGGTAGTCGCGGATGCCGTACTTGTGATGGTAGGTGTAGTCGGCGTGGGCCGGGCGGAACAGGTCCTTGATGGCCGAGTAGTCCTTGGACTTCTGGTCGGTGTTGCGGATCAGCAGGCCGATCGAGCAGCCGGTGGTGCGGCCTTCGAACACGCCGGAAAGGATTTCCACCTCATCGGCTTCCTGGCGCTGGGTGGTGTGCCGGCTGGTGCCGGGCTTGCGCCGGTCGAGGTCGTGCTGCAGGTCGGCCAGGGAAATTTCCAGGCCCGGTGGGCATCCATCGACAATGGCGACCAACGCCGGGCCATGGCTTTCGCCAGCGGTGGTGACAGTGAACAGCTTGCCGTAGGTATTACCGGACATGGACGCTCCGCGAGTTCTGCCTGAAATGGACGAAAGCGGCAGTATACAGATGGTTGGGCTGCCTGTGCGGGCCTCTTCGCGGGTAAACCCGCTCCCACAGGTACCCCTACATACCCAAAAGACTGTGCGGTCCCTGTGGGAGCGGGTTTACCCGCGAAAGGGCCTGGCCTGCCATGCGCAGAACCTTCCCGCAAACACTGGGTCAAACCTTCATCTCCCCATGTAGTACCGCATGATGTCGCGCCTCGTCGCCTTGCTCTTCCTGCTGTGCACCGGCCTGGCCCAGGCCGCCGCCCCTACTGTGCTGCAACGCCCGATCGACCTGGACACTGGCCAAGGCGTGCTGCATGGCAGCCTGCTGCTGCCGCAACAGGCCACCCCGCCGCCGGTGGTGCTGATCATCGCTGGCTCCGGCCCCACAGACCGCGACGGCAACAACCCGGCGTCGGGCCGCATCGACAACCTCAAGCGGCTGGCCCTGCTGTTGGCCAACGAGCACATCGCCAGCGTGCGCTATGACAAACGCGGGGTGGCTGCCAGCCAGCCGGCCACGCCCGATGAGCGCGACCTCAGCGTGGAGCGCTACGTGGCCGATGTGGTCGCCTGGAGCCACAAACTCAAGGCCGACCCGCGCTTCGGCCCGCTGATCCTGGTTGGCCATAGCGAAGGCGCGCTGATCGCCAGCCTGGCCGCCGAGCAGGCCGGCGCCAGCGCAGTGATCACCCTGGCCGGCAGCGGCAGGCCGCTGGCCGACGTACTGCGTGAGCAACTGGCCCAGCGCCTGCCCCCGGCGCAACTGGCCGGTGGCAGCGCCCTGCTCGACCGCCTGCAGGCCGGGCAAACCAGCCTTGAAGTGCCCGCGCCACTGCGCCAGGTGTTCCGCCCCAGCGTGCAGCCGTACCTGATCTCGCTGTTCCAGCAGAACCCGGCGGCAGCCTTTGCCCGCCTGCCCATGCCCGCATTGATCGTGCAGGGGCGCAACGACGTGCAGGTGGACGTGACCGACGCCGAACGGCTGAAGGCGGCCAAGCCAGATGCGCAGCTTGTACTGATCGACGGCATGAACCACATGCTGCGCATCAGCCCCAAGGGCATGAGCCAGCAGCGCGACAGCTACCTCAACCCCGAGCTGCCGCTGGCGCGCGAACTGGGTGAGCGAATTGTGACGTTCATCCAGCATTTGCCTTCGGCGTGAGGTAAACGGGCTCAGGTCCGTGGCAAGCCTGCCGATACATCAGGCATAGCCGAGGACAAGCCTGATGACCACAGCCCCCGCCGCCGTAGAGCCGGCCGATGAACCCCAGGAAAGCCCTGCCCTGCCTTGGGCCGAGCTGGCCGCCGAACACTTCCAGCTGCTGCGCCTGGCCGCTCTGCCCACCGACCGCAGCACCGGCGCACGGCCGCTGCGCTTTGTGCAGTTCGGCTCTGCCGAGCGCCACGACAAGGCCCACAGCCTGCTGCGCATGGAGATCCAGTTGCCTGGGCAAAAGGTGCACAAAGAGCAAAACCGCCTGGATATCCGCGTCGACCATGCCGAGCGACTGGTGCGCATTGGCAGTGAACATGGCCTGCAACTGGAGCCGGTGAACCGTGGCATCGGCCGCTTCATGCTGGCCCAGGCCGTACAGTGGCTGCAGCGTAAATGGCCGCACTACCGGGTGGAAGGCATGGCGCTGCCGAACAAGGATTCCCTCAACGAGGACTCACGCCTGCGCCGTGACCACTGCTTGCGCGGGGTGGGTATCGAGGTGGAGTACGAGGACGGTCAGCACCTGAAGGGACGTACCGTGGACATGACCGTCGGCCAGCTGAAGGCCGCATGGAGCAACGAGCGCTTGCAGCGGGTGGACATTCTGGATGCTGCCAACCTGCTGCAGCAGGCGGACCAGCAGTTGCAGGAAAAGGAAGGGCAACTGCGCGAGCGTGATGAACGGGTGGCCAAGTACCACCGCGAAGACAGCGGGCTGCGCTTTACCATTACCTGCCTGGTGGCGTTTGCGGTGTTTCAGGCGGGGTTATTGATCTGGATAGCCACCCGCTGATATCGCGTGAGCGGGTGGATATTGGGGCCGCTTTGCGGCCCCAGATAGCCTAAACGCGGGCCTTGAACAATTCCTGATGCTGGCGGCACTGCTCCGCGGTGAGCATGAACACCCCATGCCCGCCACGCTCGAACTCCAGCCAGGCAAAGTCCACCTCGGGGTACAACGCCTCGACATGGATCTGGCTGTTACCCACTTCAACAATCAGCAAGCCCTTGTCGGTCAGGTGGTCTGCAGCTTCCGCCAGCATGCGCCGCACCAGGTCCAGGCCGTCGTTGCCGCAGGCCAGGCCCAGTTCTGGCTCGTGGTGGTACTCGGCCGGCATGTCGTCGAAGTCTTCGGCATCGACATACGGCGGGTTGGACAGGACCAGGTCGAAACGCTGCCCCGGCAAACCGCCAAAGCCATCGCCCTGCACGGTGTACACACGGCCGTCCAGGCCATGGCGCTCGATATTCTGGTTGGCCACTTCAAGGGCCTCGAACGACAGGTCGGCCAGCACCACCTCGGCCTCGGGGAACACGTCGGCCGCGACGATACCAATGCAGCCCGAACCCGTGCACAGGTCGAGAATGCGCGCCGGCTCGCTCGCCAGCCACGGCTCGAAGCGTTTTTCGATCAGTTGGCCAATGGGCGAGCGCGGCACCAGCACACGTTCGTCGACGATGAACGACATGCCGCAGAACCAGGCTTCGCCCAACAGATAGGCGGCTGGCACCCGCTCTTCGATACGGCGCTTGAGCAAATGCTGCAGGCGTACCCGCTCGTCGTCCTCGAGCATGCAGTCCAGGTAGCTGTCGGCCACCTCCCATGGCAGGTGCACTGCGCCCAGCACCAGCAGGCGGGCCTCGTCCCAGGCGTTGTCGGCACCGTGGCCGAAGAACAGGTCGTGCTCGTGGAAGCGGCTGACCGCCCAGCGGATGTAGTCGCGCAACGTGCGCAGACGGGATGTGATCACGGGGTACTCCTATTTCAGACCGGACAAAAGTCTAACAGCCCCACCCGCACATTTGTTCGTTTGCAGCGCCCAAAGGCTAGCCACAGGCCAGTAACCATGCCGCTTGCGTTGTCAACCATTCCCATTGGCGTCAAGGCAGGGGACAATAGGTATACAAAAGCCCTTCCAAGGAGCCCTTGATGTCCGTTCCAACCACGATGTTCCGCCTCACTGGCCGCGACTACCCGCCGGCCAAGCTGAGCCACGCCAGCCTGATCATCATCGATGCGCAAAAGGAGTACCTCAGTGGGCCCCTGCAGCTGTCGGGCATGGACGAGGCCGTGGCCAACATCGCCAGGTTGCTCGACGCCGCCCGTAAGAGCGGCCGTCCGATCATCCATGTTCGCCACCTGGGCACAGTCGGTGGCCGCTTCGATCCACAGGGGCCTGCCGGCCAGTTCATTCCGGGGCTGGAGCCGCTGGAAGGTGAAATCGTCATTGAAAAGCGCATGCCCAACGCATTCAAGAACACCCAACTGCACGAAACACTGCAGGCGCTTGGCCATCTCGACCTGATTGTCTGCGGCTTCATGAGCCATTCCAGCGTCAGCACCACCGTTCGCCGCGCCAAGGACTATGGTTACCGGTGCACCTTGGTGGAAGACGCCTCGGCAACCCGCGACCTGGCCTTCAAGGATGGCGTAATCCCCGCGGCGCAGATTCACCAGTGCGAAATGGCCGTCATGGCCGACAACTTCGCTTGCGTGGCCCCCACCGCCAGCCTGATCTGAGCGGCTGGGCATGACCGCCCGGCAGCCGGGCGGAACCCGATGGGCGGCGGCAGGTCGAATTCCGGATATCCACAGAGGAGAGCGGAATGAAGCTTAAAGGCAGTTTCGACGCCAAGCGCCTGCGCACGCGCCAGCCGCGTAACTGGGGCGCCCGCCTGGCGGCCGGCCTGTCGGCGCTGCTCGCGACCCTGGGCGTGCTGCTGGCCATGGCCGGCGTCGCAGGCCTGCTGGGCAACTACCCTGCCCTGCAAGAACTCAATACCAACAAGCCATTGTCCAGCATCCTCACCGGGGCTGGCTTGCTGCTGCTGTGGCTGGGCGTGCGCTTCTGGCGGCGCAGCCGCATTCGCTTGCGTCGCGGGCGGGAATTGAACCTGTCGCCGCACCTGATGAAAAAGCACGAATGATGATTTTATGTCGCCTGTGCGGGCCTCTTCGCGGGTAAACCCGCTCCCACAGGTACACCGCTGCCCTCAGGTCCAGTGATATCCCTGTGGGAGCGGGTTCACCCGCGAAGAGGCCCGCACAGGCTGCACATGGCCCCACAGTCGCGTAAACTACGCCGCCCACGTGGAGGCATCATGCAAGACGACGATTTTTCCCTGTTCAAGGCCGAAGTACGTGGCGTAAAGCAAATTCGCCACGACCGCGCCGAAGTCGGCAAGCCCAAGGCCGACCGCCAGAAGCTGGCCGGGCTGCGCCAGGCTGCAACCGTGCGCAGTGACAAGGCCCTGGTCATCGACGGCATGTCCGACCAGTTCGTCATCGACGTTGGCGCCGAAGACGAGCTCATGTGGCGCCGCGACGGCGTGCAGGAAGGCCAGCTGCGCAAGCTGAAGCTTGGCCAGATCCCGTTCGAGGGCAGCCTCGACCTGCACGGCATGACCGTGGAAAGGGCCCGCGAAACCCTGTGGGACTTCATAGCCGAAGCCACCAAGCTGGAAGTGCGCTGCGTACGGGTTACCCACGGCAAGGCGGCACGCCTGGACGGCAAGCGCCCGATGATCAAGAGCCACGTCAACACCTGGCTGCGCCAGCACCCGCAAGTGCTCGGTTTTGCCTCGTGCAGCGCCCGCCACGGCGGCACTGGCGCGGTGTATGTGATGCTCAAGCGAACCATGCTCGAAGGCCGCGACGAGTAACGCCGCGCTTGCAGCGCCGCCCTCACCGCCGTAACCTTCGTTTTTGCGATTTTTTCCCACAGGTAGATCCATGTCCCTGGAACAGAACTACACCGAGATCCTCAGCCAGATTGGCGAGGACGTCTCCCGTGAGGGCCTGCTCGACACGCCCAAGCGGGCTGCAAAGGCGATGAAGTACCTTTGCCGCGGTTATGAGCAAACACTGGAAGAAGTCACCAACAACGCTTTGTTCAGCTCTGACAACAGCGAAATGGTGCTGGTCCGGGACATCGAGCTGTATTCGATGTGCGAACACCACATGCTGCCGTTCATCGGCAAGGCACACGTGGCCTACCTGCCCAAGGGCAAGGTACTGGGCCTGTCGAAGGTAGCGCGCATCGTCGACATGTATGCCCGTCGCCTGCAGATCCAGGAAAACCTCAGCCGCCAGATCGCCGAAGCCGTGCAGCAGGTCACCGGTGCCGCCGGTGTAGCCGTGGTGGTCGAGGCCAAGCACATGTGCATGATGATGCGCGGTGTCGAGAAGCAGAACTCGACCATGATCACCTCGGTGATGCTGGGTGAGTTCCGCGATAACGCCGCCACCCGCAGCGAGTTCCTCAGCCTGATCAAGTGATTGGCTGCTGACCCCAAGCCGACCCCCTCCGGGTCGGCTTTTGCATTTCAGGAGTTGCCCATGATCGTCAAAGCCCTGCGGGTTGGCCTCGGCCAGCTCATCGTGTTCGCTGACTGGATCAGCCGCCCGGCCAAGCGCAAGCGCGACGCCGCTGCCCAGGCCCGCGTCGAGCAGGCGGCCAAGGGCCTGGAGCTGTACCAGTTCCATGCCTGCCCGTTCTGCGTCAAGACCCGCCGTACCCTGCACCGGCTGAACGTGCCGGTGGCGCTGCGCGATGCCAAGAACGACCCGGTGCACCGCCAGGCCCTGCAGGAAGGTGGCGGCCGGGTGAAAGTGCCGTGCCTGCGCATTGAAGAGGCCGGCAAAGTGACCTGGATGTATGAGTCCAAAGCCATCATTGCCTACCTCGATGAGCGGTTTGCCTCGGCCTGAAAGCTTCCAGTCAGCCTGTATCGGCCCTATCGCCGGCAAGCCAGCTCCCACAGGTTAATCACAGGGCTGAATATTGTGGGGTCCCTGTGGGAGCTGGCTTGCCGGCGATAGGGCCAGCACAAGCTGACAATCAACCCACCATCGGCACGTGCCGCGGGTGGCTGCTGACACGCTCCAGCCAGGCCCGGACCGCCGGGTATTCGGCCAGGTCGAACCCGCCCTGCTGCGCCACATGGGTGTAGGCATACAAGGCCACATCGGCAATCGAGTACTGGTCACCCACCAGGTAAGGCGTCATCTGCAGCTGTCGCTCCATCACCCTCAGTGCCTTGTAGCCGCCCTTGTGCAGCTTGCGGTACTCATCTAACCGCTCATCCGGCAGCCCCAGGTAAAACTGGATGAAGCGCGCCACGGCAATGTACGGCTCATGGCTGTACTGCTCGAAGAACTGCCACTGCAACACCTGCGTGCGCAGGCGCGGTTCGCTGGGCAGGAACTCGCTGCCATCGGCCAGGAAGTTGAGAATGGCATTGGACTCCCACAGGTAGCTGCCGTCCTCCAGCTCCAGCACGGGCACCTTGCCGTTGGGGTTCATCGCCAGAAACTCGGGCGTTTCGGTCTCGCCCTTGAGGATGTCCACCGGGTGCCATTCATATGGCCGGCCCAGCAGGCTCAACATCAGCTTGACCTTGTAGCAGTTGCCCGACTGGTAGTCGCCATAGACCTTGTACATCGCCCCTCTCCCCTGTCGCCGTATCTGTATCGCCCTTGTAGGAGCAGCCTTGCGCTGCGAAGAGGCCGTTTCAGCCCATGCATTTGCTGCGCCTGTAAGGGCCTCTTCGCAGCACAAGGCTGCTCCTACAAAAGGCAGGTGCCAAACCGTGCAGTTTTTTAATTGCGCCCAATAGTTGGCGACTGTACGGCTAAAAGCAATGGCCGCTGTATGGCAAGGATCAATCTTGCTCGCTGTAGTCTGAAAAAACTGCTTACACCTTTACAAGGACTTTGTTCATGACCGATGCCACTTCCGCACGCCTGCGGCCCCTGGCAGATACCTCCCCGTCGGCGGTGGTCGCCGGCTTCATCGCCATGCTCACCGGCTATACCAGTTCGCTGGTGCTGATGTTCCAGGCTGGCCAGGCGGCCGGGCTGACCACCGCGCAGATTTCGTCATGGATCTGGGCGCTGTCGATCGGCATGGCGGTGTGCAGCATCGGCCTGTCGCTGCGCTATCGCACGCCGGTCACCGTGGCCTGGTCCACCCCCGGCGCCGCGTTGCTGATCACCAGCCTGGGCGGGGTGAGCTATGGCGAGGCCATTGGCGCCTATATCACCTGTGCCGTGCTGGTGCTCATCTGCGGCCTCACTGGCAGCTTCGAGCGCCTGGTCAAGCGTATCCCGGCCTCGCTGGCCTCGGCGTTGCTGGCGGGCATCCTGTTCAAGATCGGCAGCGAAATCTTCGTTGCGGCGCAGCATCGCACATTGCTGGTGCTGGGCATGTTCTTCAGCTACCTGTTGGTCAAGCGGCTGTCGCCGCGTTACTGCGTGCTGGCGGCGCTGCTGGTGGGCACGGCACTGTCCGGCGCCCTGGGCCTGCTGGACTTCAGCGGCTTCCACCTGGAAGTGGCCAAGCCGGTGTGGACCACTCCGAGCTTCTCGCTGGCGGCCACCATCAGCATTGGCATTCCGCTGTTCGTGGTGGCCATGACCTCGCAGAACATGCCCGGCGTGGCCGTGCTGCGCGCCGACGGCTACCAGGTGCCAGCCTCGCCGCTGATTTCGGCCACGGGCTTTGCCTCCCTGCTGCTGGCGCCATTCGGCTCGCACGGGGTCAACCTGGCGGCGATCAGCGCAGCGATCTGCACCGGGCCGCACGCCCATGAAGATCCGAGCAAGCGCTATACCGCCGCGGTGTGGTGCGGGATTTTCTACGGTATTGCCGGGGTGTTCGGCGCGACGTTGGCGGCGCTGTTTGCAGCGTTGCCGAAAGAGCTGGTGCTGTCGATTGCCGCACTGGCACTGTTCGGCTCCATCATGAACGGGTTGACCGTGGCCATGAGCGAAGCGCGCGAGCGCGAAGCGGCGGTGATTACCTTCATGGTGACGGCTTCGGGGCTGACCTTGTTCTCGATTGGCTCGGCGTTCTGGGGGATTGTGGCGGGGGTGCTGGCCTTGATGATCCTCAACCCGCGCAAGGCCTGAGGTTTATTGGTGCCTGTTCGGGCCTCTTCGCAGCACAAGGCTGCTCCTACAGGAACATCATTGGGCCTGAGGGCTGTGGTGCCCTTGTAGGAGCAGCCTTGTGCTGCGAAGAGGCCCGCACAGGCAACTGATATTCGGGGCCAGGCTCACAACCTGAAATGCCCCACCATCCCCTTCAAATCGGTGCCCAACTGCGCCAGTTGCACACTCGACCGGGCATTGTCCTGCATCGCCAGCGCCGCCTGGTCCGCACTGCCACGAATCTGCGTGACACTGCGGCTGATCTCTTCCGCCACCGAGCTCTGCTGCTCGGCTGCCGCGGCAATCTGCTGGTTCATCTGCTGGATCAATGAAACCGCAGCCGCAATGCTGCCCAGCGCGCTTTCCGTCTGCAGCGCATCAGCCACCGCCAACCGCACCAGCTCAGTGCTGCCACGAATCTGCGCCACCGACTGCTGGGCGTTACCGCGCAGGCTGGCAACCAGTACCTCGATCTGCTCGGTAGACTGCCGGGTACGCCGCGCCAACGCACGCACCTCGTCGGCCACCACGGCAAAACCACGCCCCTGCTCGCCAGCGCGGGCAGCCTCGATGGCGGCGTTCAGCGCCAGCAGATTGGTCTGCTCGGCCACGCTCTTGATCACTTCCAGCACGTCACCAATGGTATGGATTTCGGCACTGAGGCTGTCGATGCCGGCGCTGGCGGTTTCTGCCGCCGCCGCCAACTGCTCGATGCGCTGCATGCTCTGGCGCACCACCTGTTGCCCCGACTCAACCTTGTCATCCGCCGCCTGGGCCGCCTGCGCCGCTTCCTCGGCATTGCGCGCCACATCGTGCACGGTGGCAGTCATCTGCTGCATGGCAGTGGCCACCTGCTCGGTTTCCTCCTTCTGGCTGCCCACCTCGCGATTGGTCTGCTCCGTCACTGCCGACAACGCCTGAGCGCTACCTGCCAGTTGTTCGATGCCTTGCTGCAAGCCGCTGACAATGCCCGAAAGGCCCGCGGCCATCTGCTGCATGGCCTGCATCAGCTGCCCCACCTCGTCACCACGCGGTGCCTGGGCGTCAAAACCCAGCTCGCCAGCGGCAATGCGCTGGGCGCGGGCGATCACATGCTTGAGCGGGCCGACCACCGCGCGGGTGATCAGCCAGGCGGCCAACACACCCACCAGCAGTGCCAGGCCGGTGGCCAGGGCAATGGCCACGGCATTGCGTTGCAGCTCACCCTGCAGCGCCTGCTCCTGCCCCAGGTAAGCCTGGTCGACCCTCCCGGTGACTTGCTCGGCACTGGCCTGCAACTGGGCTTTCAGCCCTTGCTCGCGGGCCAGCTGGTCGGTGTATTCGTTGAGTTTTTCCGAGAAGCTGCCGATGTGCCCCGCCACCTCGCCCAGCACGCTCTGGTAGCCGGCATCACTGACCGCGCCCTGCAACTGGCCAACCAGGCTGGCGGCCTCCACCGTCTGGGCGATACGCTCCTGGCTTACGCCCTCTTCGCCCTTGCGGCTTTTTTCCAGGCGCACCCGCGCTTCGTCCATGGCCTGCAACATCAGCCGCGACACCTGCGCCACTTGCGCAGCCTGCTCAAGAAACTCGCCCCCCTGCTGGCCCTGGGACTGCTTGAGTGTGTATACGCCGTCGTCGGCCAGGCCGGCCTGCAGCACATCAAGGTTATTGGCGACGCTGGACACCGACCAGCTGGCCATGTCCAGCGCCAGCTCCTTGGCCTGCACCGCCGCCACATAAGCTTCGAACGCCTGGCCGTAGGCAGCCAGATCGGTTTCCGCCGCCACCAGCGCCGGCAGGCCTCGGGCGCGCTCAGCCAAGCCCTGCAAGCCGCTGCGCAAGGCCTCGGCCTGCTGGATGTCGGAACGCAGGGCAAACGCCTGCTCATGCTGACGCAAACGCAGCAGGTCGGTATTGAACTGTGCCAGCTGGCGCAAACTGTCGAAGCGCTGGCCCACGCTGTGCAGCGCGGCGATGCCGATGGCCGCCACCGCCAGGGTCAGCACCAGCACCAAGGCAAAGCCCAGGCCGAGTTTGCGGGCCATGCCCAGGTTGGCCAGCACACTGTGCTTGCTCGCGCCCATCGCCGATTCCCCTTCTGCGTGCGAGGTTATCCCGAAGGCCAAGGGTGGCAACGTTGCCCGCCGATGAACAAGGGCCTGGCGTCAGGATAGTGTCAAATAGCTATGAGCGTGTCGTTTTCAGCTTGGCAGAGGTCGTCCCGCATGCTGGAGGAAGGCCTGGGCACGGGAATCCTGCCCATAGGCGACATTGATGCGTAGCCAGCTGCTGGGCGTGCCTTGGTAATCGAACGCGCTGCCCGGGGTAAGCAGCACCGCATGCTCCCGCGCCACCTGCTCAAGGCTGGCGAAGTCCCGGCCGGGCACGCGCGCCCAGACGAACATACCGCCACAAGGCTCACAAAATACCTGCCAACCCGCCTGCTCCAACTGGCCCAGCAGCTTGGCCATGTGCTGGCCAAGGCGTACGCGCAGGCGTTGCACGCTCTTGCGGTAGCTGCCATTGGCGAGCATCTGGCCCACCACCTGCTCGGCAAAGCGTGACGTGCCGATACCGCTGACCATCTTCAGCTCGGCCAGACGCGCCAGCAACGCAGGGTCGGCGACCAGGTAGCCGACCCGCAACGAACTGCTGAGGGTTTTCGAAAAGCTGGCCATGTAGATCACCCGTTGCTCGCTGTCGAGGGTGGCCAGGCGTGTAGCCGGGCCCTCCTGGAAGTCGGCGTAGATATCATCCTCGACAATGCGCAGATCATGTTCACGGGCCAGTTCGAGCAGGCGGTAGGCGACTTTGGGTGTCAGGCTGGTGCCGGTAGGGTTCTGGTAAAGGCTGTTGATAAACAGGCAGCGCGGCTTGTGCGTGGCCAGCAGGGTTTCTACGGCCGCCAGGTCCGGGCCCTCTGCGGTACGCGGTACCGGCAGCATGTGCACCTGGTGCTGACGCAGCAGGTTGTACAGGTTGTAGTAACCAGGGTTTTCCACCAATACCGTGTCGCCTGGACGCAGCAGGGTGCGCACCAGCAGGTCGAGGCCGTGGCTGGCGCCGTGGGTGGTGAGGATGTGCTCGGGGCCGGCAGCGATGCCCAGCTGCGCCAGGCGCTTGTGCAATTGCTGACGCAGGCTGGCCAGGCCCAAGGGAGGGCAGTAGTCGAACAGGTCCTGCGCGGCGCCGCGGCTTACCTGCCGCACCGCTTGGGCCAGCTCGGTGGCGGCGCGCCAATTGCTGGGCAGCCAGCCGCAGCCCAGTTTCAGCAACTCGTCATGGCCCTCGCGAAACTGCCGCCAGTTGCCGTCGCCAGACTCCCCCCAGGGTGGCGTATCGTCAATCGGGGGCCCGGGCTTGCGCTCGGCGACAAAAAAGCCGGTGCCGTGGCGGGCCTCCAGCCAGCCGCTGGCGACCAGGCGGTCGTAGGCCTCGATCACACAGGACGCGCTGACCGCCTGGCTGCGGGCCAGCGCGCGGATCGATGGCAGGCGTGCGCCGGGGCGCAGGCGTTGCTGGTCGATCCAGGCTTGCAGGTGGTCGGTGAGTTGCTGCACCAATGGGGTGGGGCCGGTGCGATCGAGTGAGAAGTGCATGGGTAAGTGTTCGCAAATTTTTGGCGAACAGTTAAGCATAAATGGAGTGACGGTGTGTCTGGCAGGTGAAATAGCCTGGCATCAGAGTGAGCAGGCCCGGCCCTTTCGCGGGTGAACCCGCTCCCACAGGCTTTTCACTCCTCTCGCGGCTGTGGTGATCCTGTGGGAGCGGGTTCACCCGCGAAAGGGCCGGTACAGCCACTAGAGAAACCAGGACCCCTACCCATGCCCTCCGCCCCGGCCCGTCTGGCCTTCGCCCTCTGCCTGATCACCCTGGCCGTCAACCTGCAGGCCCCGCTGTACATCACCTACGCCGACCTTTCCGGCCAAGGCGCCGCTGCCACTGCGGTAGCGTTCTCCGGCTACGTGCTGGGCGTACTGCCCGTGCTGCTGGCGCTGGGCGGCCTGGCCGACCGGGTCGGGCGCCGGCCATTGATTGTGGCGGCACTTGCCCTGTCGATGATCGCCACCGTGCTGATGCTGCTGGCCCCCAGCCTGCAAACCCTCGGCCTTGCCCGGCTGTTCCTGGGCCTGGGCACCGGGCTGGCTTCGGCGACGGCCACCGCCTATATGGGCGAGCTGATGGGCGGTGAGCACACAGCCCGCGCGGCCAACTGGGTCACCGCCAGCACCTCGCTGGGCTTTGGCCTGGGCGCAGCGCTGACCAGCCTGTTCCTGCTGCGCGGCCCCAGCCTGACCCCAGGCAGCTTCCACCTGCAACTGCTGTTGGCAGCCCTGGCCATCGTGCTGGTATGGCGCCTGCCCGACCCCCGCCCGGCACAGCACAACCCCATGCTGCGCCTGCCCTGCTACCCGCGTGGCAGCGTGGCCTATGGCCTGGCAATTTTGCTGGCATGGGCCTGCGTGGGCCTGGTGATCGCCTTGCTGCCAAGCATCCTGCGCCAGCATGGCCTTAGTGCCTGGTCAGGGTTTTCGACCTTCTGCGTGATCAGCTGCGGGCTGTTGTTCCAGCCGATGGCCCGGCGCCTGAGCAGCCGCACGGCCACGCTGCTGGGGCTACTGATACTGCCCTGCAGCTATTCCGTGCTGGCCTGGGGCGCGGACAGCGGGCAACTGAGTGCGGTATTGCTGGGTGCTGTGGCGGCCAGCAGCGCGTGCTACGGGTTTATCTACCTGGGTGGGCTGGCGGCGGTGAACCGGTTGGCTGGCAGTGAGAAAACACGGGCCAGTGCCGGGTTCTTCTTGCTGGCGTACCTGGGGTTCAGCTTGCCGGTAATCTTTACCGGGTTGCTGAGTGACCGGTTGGGGTCACGAATGGCGTTGCTGGTATTCGGTGGGGTGTTGGTAGTGGGCTGTGCAGCGGTTGGGCTGGCATTGTGTTGGTCTGGCCGGGCCCTATCGCCGGCAAGCCAGCTCCCACAGGGTTCGCGTTAACTTCGGGTACCCGCGGGCCTTGTGGGAGCTGGCTTGCCGGCGATAGGGCCAGAACAGGCAATCTGAGTTGGCTCAGATCGCTGTGGCCCCGCCATCCACCGTCAGGCAATGCCCGGTGGTGAACGCCGCGCCATCGCTGCACAGGTACAGCACGGCGCTGGCGATTTCCTCGACCTTGCCAATGCGCCCCACCGGGTGCATGGCCGCGGCGAACTCGGCCTTGCGTGGGTCGGCCTCGTAGGCGCGGCGGAACATGTCAGTGTCGATTACCGCCGGGCACACGGCATTCACGCGGATACCCTTCTTCGCGTATTCGATGGCTGCCGACTTGGTCAGGCCGATCACCGCGTGCTTGCTGGCGCTGTAGATACTCATCTTCGGCGCCGCTCCCAACCCCGCTACCGAGGCTGTGTTAACAATCACCCCACCACCTTGGGCCTGCAGCAAGGGCAACTGGTACTTCATGCACAGCCATACGCCCTTCACGTTCACGCCCATGATGGCATCGAACTCCGCCTCGCTACCTTCAGCCAGCCGGTGCTGCTCAATCTCGATGCCGGCGTTGTTGAAGGCATAGTCCAGCCGGCCAAAGGCGGCGATCAGGCGTTCGTGCAACTGGCGCACCCCGGCGTCGCGGGTGACGTCACAGGCAATGAACAACGCCTCGCCACCTGCGGCGTTAATCTGCGCTACGGTGGCCTCGCCACCCAGCGGGTCGAGGTCGGCCACTACCACCTTCAGGCCCTCGCGGGCGAACGCCAAGGCCGTTGCCCGGCCTATACCGGCAGCGCCGCCGGTGACCAGCGCTACCTGGCCGGAAAAGGTCATGCTCATTGCGTGCTCCTGAGGGGTATGGTGGGGTTCAGAGCATAGTCAGCCACCGTCTGGCCGGGCAGCATCATCACACCGACGGTTGGGCTACCATGCTTGTCAGTGATGTTAACCACCTGCCTACATCAACAAGGTAGATTGAACACCTAGCATCTTCCACTGCCCACAAGGACCCCGCCATGACCCAGACCAACCGCCGCTTCCTGCTCGCCAAACGCCCGGTCGGCGCCGTGCGCCGTGACGACTTCACCTTTGAAAGCGTGCCTGCCGAACAACCCGGCGAAGGCCAGGTGCTGGTACGCAACCTGTACCTGTCGCTGGACCCGGCCATGCGCGGCTGGATGAACGAAGGCAAGTCCTACATCCCTCCTGTGGCCCTGGGCCAGGTAATGCGTGCCCTCGGCGTGGGCGAAGTGGTTGCCTCCAACCACCCGGCATACAAGCCGGGCGACCATGTTAGCGGCGCCCTTGGCGTGCAGGACTACTTCACCGGCGAGCCCCAGGGCCTGCACAAGATCGACCCCAGCCTGGCGCCCCTGCCCCGCTACCTGTCGGCACTGGGCATGACCGGGATGACCGCCTACTTCGCCCTGCTGGAAGTAGGCCAGCCCAAAGCCGGCGAAACCGTGGTCATCTCCGGCGCGGCCGGTGCAGTGGGCAGCATTGTCGGGCAAATTGCCAAGGTCAAAGGCTGCCGCGTGGTCGGCATTGCTGGCGGCGCCGAGAAGTGCCAGTACCTGAAGGACGAACTGGGCTTTGACGGGGTGATCGACTACAAGGCCGAAGACGTGCTGGCCGGCCTGAAGCGCGAATGCCCCAAAGGCGTGGACGTGTACTTCGACAACGTGGGCGGCGACATCCTCGACGCCGTGCTGACCCGTATCAACTTCAAGGCCCGCATCGTGATTTGCGGCGCGATCAGCCAGTACAACAACAAGGAAGCGGTGAAAGGCCCGGCCAACTACCTGTCGCTGCTGGTGAACCGTGCCCGTATGGAAGGGTTTGTGGTGATGGACCACGCCAAGGACTACGGCAAGGCCGCGTTGGAGATGGCCGGATGGCTGGCCAGTGGGCAGGTGAAGAGCAAGGAAGATGTGGTGGAGGGGCTGGAGACGTTCCCCGAGACGCTGCTGAAGCTGTTCAATGGGGAGAATTTTGGCAAGTTGGTGCTGAAGGTGTGACATTGTGAGTTGCGTTTGAGGCTGAAAGCGCATGCCTTGAAGGGTTTAGCGCCTGTTAGATCGAGCGCCGCGCGGGCGGCGCTCGATCTCAAAGGCAAAGAAAATGCCCTGCCGGACCCTTTCAGCCATCAAACCTCATCCAGCCCAAAAAAAAAGGCCAGCACACGCGTGCTGGCCTTTTTCATTAACGCGGGCTATTTACCCACGGATTTCCGCAACCACCGCAGCCAGCGCCTGCGCCGGGTCTGCGGCCTGGCTGATCGGCCGGCCGATCACCAGGTAATCCGAACCCGCATCCAGCGCCTGGCGCGGGGTAAGGATACGGCGCTGGTCATCCTGCGCGCTGCCCGCAGGGCGAATGCCCGGGGTTACCAGCTGCAGCGACGGGTGCGCCGCCTTCAGCGCCGGGGCCTCCAGCGCCGAGCACACCAAACCGTCCATGCCCGCTTTCTGTGCCAGTGCCGCCAGGCGCAGCACCTGCTCTTGCGGGTCGACGTCCAGGCCAATGCCGGCCAGGTCTTCACGCTCCATGCTGGTCAGCACGGTCACGCCAATCAGCAATGGCTGCGGGCCGCTGCGCTTGTCCAGCACTTCACGGCAGGCGGCCATCATGCGCAGGCCACCGGAGCAGTGCACGTTCACCATCCACACACCCATCTCGGCGGCAGCCTTTACCGCCATGGCCGTGGTGTTGGGGATGTCGTGGAACTTGAGGTCCAGGAACACTTCGAAGCCCTTGGCACAAAGGGTTTCGACAATGCCCGAAGCGCTGCTGGTGAACAGCTCCTTGCCAACCTTCACCCGGCACAGCGCGGGGTCTAGCTGGTCAGCCAGCTTCAGGGCGGCCTCACGGGTAGGGAAATCCAGGGCGACGATCAGGGGCGTCTGGCAGGCGGACATGGGCAGGGTCTCTTGGCAAGTCGAAAACGGCGCGCATTGTAAACGAAGTGACGCAGGCTTTGGGGCCCACGGCTCACGGAATTGGCCCGGCGGCACCTGGCTCCTATAATTGAACCAACGGAACGGGTTGCTGCTCAAATTTCGTACAAGCACTGCCCACCACCTGTTTAAGGAGAACGACAATGCCCTGGTATGCCTGGCTGATCCTCATCATAGCCCTCGGCTCCATCGTCGGTGGGCTGATGATGCTGCGCGATACGGCAAAAAAATTGCCACTGACCGACGAGCAGTTGCGCAAAGTGCATGAGCGCAATGCCGAAGCAGATGCCAAGGATGCGCAAGACCGCTGACACACCCGACGTTCAATTGAGGGCCAGGGCGAAAAGCCCTAGCCCCTCCCCTGTTACTCCACCATCAGCTTGTCCCGGTTCCGCTCCAGCAAGGCGTTCCCGATCCCCTTGATCTCCAGCAATTCATCCACCGAAGCAAACGGCCCATTGGCCTCACGGTAGGCCACGATCGCCTCGGCCTTGGCCTTCCCTATCCCGTTCAACTCCTTCTGCAACGTCAGCGCATCGGCGTTGTTCAGGTCTAGCCGCGGCGCCTGCTGGGCTTGGGCTTGAGCCACTATCGGCACCGGCTCGGCCACCGCCGTGGCGCTGGCCGGGGCAGCGCTAAGGGAGAAAGACAAACTGGCGAACAGCGGCAGCAGCAGGTACGACAGAACGTTATTGCGCATGGACAACACTCCTTGGGATAGTCATTTTCCAGCAGCCGATTTCCTTCAGCTGCGCAACAAACCCTAGTGCTAAACCCCGCAGCAAAATAGCCACCATCAGTGCCCAATGGTTACAAAAATCGTCTGGAACCGGCACAACGTCGCCTACCCACAAAAAGCAGCTTTGGCCCTCCAAGGCTGGCTTCGTCCACGTTAAACAGGCAATCGCGCCAAAGCTGGTAGCAAGATCCTCTTGGTCAAAGACGCGGTGCCGATCAGTACCTGGCCATTTTCCTACAGCACCCGCAGTCCACGTCGCGCCGTGCAACCGCCCCGTCGCTGGCCCGCAAATCTCCTGTGCAAAGCTGGCACCCTGCCGACCTCCTGCTAGATTTGTTCAGCAAAGGACAACCGGTTTGCTTAAAGGACCCGAGCAAGAGGACCACCGCCGTGCCTCTAAAGACCCTTACCGTATTCGGCACACGCCCAGAGGCCATCAAAATGGCCCCCTTGGCCCTTCAGCTTGCCCAGGACCCCCGCTTCGAGTCCCGCGTGTGCGTAACCGGCCAGCATCGGCAAATGCTTGACCAGGTGCTTGAGCTATTCGGCATCAACCCCGACTACGACTTGAACATCATGAAGCCCGGTCAGGACCTGACTGGCGTAACCACCGCAATCTTGCAGGGCATCAAACCCATACTGGCGGAGTTCAAGCCCGACGTAGTGCTGGTGCACGGCGACACCGCCACCACCTTTGCCACCAGCCTGGCGGCGTACTATCAGCAAACCCCGATCGCCCACGTGGAGGCCGGCCTGCGCACCCATAACCTGTATTCACCGTGGCCTGAAGAAGGCAACCGGCGCCTGACCGGTGCGCTGGCCGCACTCCACTTCGCCCCTACCGCCACCGCGCACAAAAATTTGCTGCGCGAAGGCGTCGACCCGGCCAGCATTTTCATTACCGGCAATACAGTGATCGATGCCCTGCTGGAAGTAGTACGCAAGCTAGAGGAGCCAACACTGAGGGCCGAATTCGAGCACAGGTTTCAATACCTTGCGGCTGATCGGCGCACGGTATTGATAACCGGCCACCGGCGAGAGAACTTTGGTGATGGCTTTGATCGTATCTGCCAAGCCTTGGTGCAGACCGCGCGGCAGTTCCCTGAGGTGGACATGGTGTACCCGGTGCACCTTAACCCTAACGTACGTGAGCCGGTAAAACGGTTGCTCGCGGACGTGGGCAACATCCACCTGATCGAGCCCCTGGACTACCTGCCGTTCGTGTACCTGATGACCCGTGCGTACGTGATAGTCACCGACTCAGGCGGTATTCAGGAGGAAGCACCAGCGCTGGGCAAACCCGTATTGGTAATGCGCGATACCACAGAGCGGCCAGAGGCGGTCGCGGCTGGCACCGTGAAACTGGTCGGCACGCAGGTTGACGCTATTGTCGGGGCGCTGGTCAAGTTGCTGACAGATGAGCGGGCCTACCGTCAAATGAGCGTGGCGCAGAACCCCTATGGCGATGGCAAGGCTTGCGACCGCATAGTTCAGGCGCTGGCCAGTTTTTGTAAGGCTTGACAGGCTCATAGAAAAACAACCGCGGTGGGCCGCAGTTAGCCCTTTCAGGCAGCAATGGGGACTACTGCGTAGCCCCATGCCGAGCGAGCTGCCTGACAAATCAGCCGCGATGCCTACCACGGAAGTAATCGATCAGACCTTGCGTAGAGCCGTCTTCGGCGCTGTCTTCCAAGGTGCCGACCAAGCGCTGGTAAACGCCCTTGCCCAGCTCCTTGCCCAGCTCCACGCCCCACTGGTCGAAGGCGTTGATGCCCCAGACCACACTCTGTACGAACACCTTGTGTTCGTACATCGCTACCAGCGCGCCAAGGCGGCGCGGGCTGATGCGCTCCACCACTAGGGTGTTGCTCGGGCGGTTGCCTGGGATCACCTTGTGCGGGGCCAGTTTCTCGATGCCCGCTTCGCTCAGGCCTTTATCACGTAATTCGGCTTCGGCATCCTCACGGGTTTTACCCAACATCAGCGCCTGGCTTTGCGACAGGCAGTTGGCGTACAGCCACTGGTGGTGGTCGGCCACCGGGTTGAAGCTTACCACCGGTACGATGAAGTCGGCCGGAATCAGCTGGGTACCTTGGTGCAACAGCTGGTGGTAGGCGTGCTGGCCGTTACAGCCGACGCCACCCCAGATCACCGGGCCAGTGCCTGTCTTCACCGGGGTGCCGTCCTGTAGCACGCTCTTGCCGTTGGACTCCATGTCCAGCTGCTGCAGGTGCTTGGTGATGTTGCGCAGGTAGTGGTCGTACGGCAGGATCGCGTGGCTGCTCGCGCCCCAGAAGTTGCCATACCACACGCCCAGCAGGGCCAGCAGCACCGGCATGTTCTTGTCGAACGGCGCGGTCTGGAAGTGCTGGTCCATGGCGTAGGCGCCCGACAGCAGTTCCTTGAAGTTGGCTGTGCCGATGGCCAGGGCGATTGGCAGGCCGATGGCCGACCACAGCGAATAGCGCCCACCCACCCAGTCCCACATCGGGAAGATGTTCTCTTCGCGAATACCAAAGGCCACGGCGGCGGCCTTGTTGCTGGAAACCGCGATGAAGTGGCGGTACAGCTCGGCTTCCGAGCCGCCCTGGGCCAGGTACCAGGTGCGCGCGGCCATGGCGTTTTTCAGGGTCTCGAGTGTGTTGAACGACTTCGACGAGACGATGAACAAGGTGGTTTCGGCGCGCAGGTTGGCCGACAGCTCGTGGAACTCGCTGCCGTCGATGTTGGCCAGGTAGTGGCAGCGTACGCCGCGCTGGGCGTACGGCAGCAGCGCCTCGGAAACCAGCTCGGGGCCAAGGAACGAGCCACCGATGCCGATGTTGACCACGTCGGTGATCGGCTTTTCGCTGTAACCGCGCCACTGGCCACCATGGATACGCCCGACCAGTTCTGTGACCTGGTTCAGCACCAAGTGCACCTGCGGCATGACGTCGACACCATTGACGCTGAGCTTGTCGCCCACCGGCCGGCGTAGCGCGGTGTGCAGCACCGGGCGGCCTTCGGAGGCGTTGATGACTTCGCCGGCGAACATCGACTTGATGGCGTGCTGCAGGCCCACTTCGTTGGCCAGGTTCACCAGCAGGTTGCGGCTTTGTTCGGTAATCAGGTTTTTCGAGTAGTCGAGGAACAGGCCGCAGCAGCTCAGGGAGAACTGGTCGAAGCGTTGGGCATCGGCGGCGAACGCTTCGCGCATGCTGAAGCCTTGCATGGCTTCACGATGCTCTTTCAGCGCCTGCCAAGCTGGTAAGCGCGTTACATCATGGGGGTTACGATAATACGACATTGCCACTCGTTTCCTTCAGGTACTTCATTCCTTGAATAGCCCCACTGCGGAGCCTGGGTAGCAGCAACCGTCGCGCCCAATCTGAAAGGCTGCTTGATTCCTGCGTGCCCATGTAAAGCAACCTCGCATTGTATGTGCCACTGATAGCCTGCACCAGCCACGGGGGAGCCTTCGTTGCAGCTATCTTTCGCCCGTCGTCCAAATTGTAAAAAAGTGTACGAAAAAGCACAGAGAACTGTATCATTGGATCCATTAAATAGTGGCACTTTGATTTCATAAGGACATGGCGTGGTTGGTGATCCCCAGATTTGGCAAAACGAATATCCCCATGTTGTGCGTTATCGCGATGCCACCCTGCATTTTCAAACCGCCCTTCCCCACCATACCCAACAAGCCATCGAGCAGCTGGTAGCACTTACGCCAACCGCAAAACGCGTGAGTGCGCCGCTGCCGTGTAGCGCCAGCAAGCTTTTCGCCAAACGCGAAAAGCTCGACTCACTGAAAAAAAAGTGGCGTATGAAGCGCGGTAACCCGAAGCGCAACGGGATGTACGACTGGCCCATCGAAGAGCTGATCAATACGCGTGAAGCGGCCAAGCGAGGCGCCCGCGTTCCGGGGCTGATCGGTTATGGATACACAAGCTCCAAGCTTGGGCTGATGCAGGATTTTTTCCTCATTACCGAGTTGCTGCACGATCACGTCGACGGATTAAGCAGAACCCGCGCGGCACCCGAAACAGTGAGCGCCGTACTCGAGGCAACCTTCGAGCTGTTGCATGCCTTGCAACGCCGAGGCGTTACGCATATGGACCTGTGGGTTGCCAATGTCATGCTGCCCGAGCAGGGCAAAGCTCGCGCCATCGACCTGGAAAACTGCTTCTTCGGCCACACAGACTACCCGGATGAAACCTTGGGCTTCCAGTTTGGGTTTATCTACTTCCGGGAGATTTATCGGTACATCACCGAAGCGGACTATGACAGCGTGGTGGAGCAGGCGCTGGCCAGGTACTTCCCGAACGTGGGTCGCGCGGGTTTTGACCGCATTTATGCATTGGCCAAGCACCAGGAGGTGGGGCGCGTGGCGCGGCGTGACATCTTCAGCAACGGCGTGCTGGAAAGCCGATGGTAAAGCCTGGAGCCAGTTTGAGGTATGGCAGCTGGCTTGCTCTGGAGCCCTTCGGCTAATGGATCAGGGCCGTTATGCGGCCCATCGCCGGCAAACCAGGCTGCGTTATCGCTCCAACGGGCCCTGGCGCCGCTGCAGATACACCCAATCCACGATTTCACCCTGGGGCGAGTAACCGCTGACCAGTTCTCGCAACAACTGACGCACACGGGTGAAGTCATCCTCGGCAACCGCAGCCAGCAACTGGGTCAGCCGCTCACGCAGCAACTCCCACGCCAGGAAGTCTTCGTTAGCGACCATGATCATCGGGTGGGCTGTAGGTGATACGTCATCGCCGATAAGCAACTCTTCGTAAAGCTTCTCGCCGGGGCGCAGCCCGGTGAAGTCGATGGCAATGTCGCCCTGCGGGTTGCCCTGGCTGCGCACACTCAGCCCCGAGAGGTGGATCATTTTCTCGGCCAGCTCGACAATACGTACCGGCTCACCCATGTCCAGCACGAAGACATCGCCGCCCTGCCCCATGGCACCGGCCTGCACCACCAGCTGGGCGGCTTCGGGGATGGTCATGAAGTAACGGGTGATTTTCGGGTGAGTGACCGTCAACGGCCCACCGGCCTTGATCTGCTCATGAAACAGCGGAATCACCGATCCGGACGAGCCCAGAACGTTGCCGAAGCGCACCATGGTGAAGCGGGTCTTGTTCACCCGGGCAATCTTGCTGTCGTCGCCATACATCACCGGTGCCGCCTCGCGGCTCAGCGCCTGCAAGATAAGCTCGGACAAGCGCTTGGTGCTGCCCATGACATTGGTTGGCCGCACGGCCTTGTCGGTGGAAATGAGCACGAAGTTGGCCACGCCGGTCTGCAACGCTGCCTGGGCTGTGCACAGCGTGCCGTACACATTGTTGAGGATACCTTCGGCGATGTTGTGCTCGACCATGGGCACATGCTTGTAGGCTGCAGCGTGATACACCGTGTCGACGCGCCAGGTAGCCATCACATCGACCAGGTGCTGCTGATTGCGTACCGAACCCAGAATCGGCAACAGCCGCACCGACAGCGACTCGCGCGCAATGCGCTGTTCCAGCTCGCTCAAGATGCTGTAGAGATTGAATTCACTGTGATCGTACAACAGTAAGGTGGTTGGCCCCAGCCCGATTATCTGGCGGCACAGTTCGGAGCCTATGGAACCTCCGGCCCCGGTAACCAGCACGGTTTGCTTGTAGATGCAGCGCTCGAGCAGCCCTTCCTGGGCGGGTACCGGGTCCCGCCCCAACAGGTCGGCGATGTCCACATCCTGAATGTCATCCACCTTCACCCGACCACTGGCCAGGTCGGCGAAGGCGGGCACGCTGCGGACGTGCAAGGGGTAGGGTTCGAGCAAGGCGAGGATGTCCCTGCGCCGGGCTCGCGAAGCTGATGGTAGCGCCAAGAGAATTTCCTGGGCGCCGGTTTCTTTGATCAGCTGGTCGAGGTGCTTGGGTTTGTACACCTGCAAGCCTGAAATCACACGGCTGGCAAGATCACTGTCATCGTCGATGAAGGCCACGGGGCGCATGACCCGGCCCATACGCAGGGCTGCCAACAGCTGGTTGCCCGCGGTACCTGCACCATAAATGGCGACCTTGATCAGGCCGTCGTCGCGGTTGGCGAATGGTATCTGATGAGACCCGGTAAACCAGTCCCCCAGGAAGTACTGGCGCATGATCAGGCGCAGGCCCCCGATGATGACCATGCTCAACCACCAGTAGTTGAAAATGATCGACCGCGGCACGACAACTTGATGGTTGCTGTACCAGTACACCACCACCGCCAGAATCAGTGACGACAGTGTCACAGCCTTGATGATGGTCACCAGCGCATCATTGCCGAAATAGCGCATGACCGCCCGATACATGCCAAAGCGGATAAACAACGGAATGGCAACCACCGGGGCGGCGAGGAACAGCCAGCCATGCTCGACAATAGGGTTGTACATTTCATCGATGCCCAGGCGCACGATAAAAGACAGCCACAACGCAAACCAGATGAGCACAATGTCGGTGCACACTTGTACCAGGCGTTTTTCCCGCCGGGACAAGTTGACAAGGTACTCACGCACTTTTTGATTTTTTGCGTCGCTCATCCAGCTATCCTCTGCGCATCGGGGCTTCGATTGACTGACCAGAGCGCTTCAGAGCAGAACCGAAGGTTCAGCAGCGCGATACGACGCCTTCCTTGTTCGACCATCCTATTCCTTTTTCCCTGCCTGGTAGATCAGCGCCAACACTACAAGAGGCGCGTACGCCACCATCGTTCCCAGCGCACCATCGAGTTTCAACAGCACCACCGCGCTGGCCACAGGCAACAGCCAGCCAAGGTTGATGGCCGCCACTGCCAGGCTGACCGGGCGGTGGCCGGCGTAGCGACGCGAGGCATACTGGTAGGCATGGCTGCGGTGCGCCTGGTAAACCTTGTCGCCCCGCAGCAGGCGGCGTGCGAGGGTGAACGTGGCGTCCACCACGAACACCCCCAAAAGTATTAACCACCCCCAGAATAATAGCGGGTTTATCCAGCCTGCCATTAATGCCAGCAGGCCCAGGACAATACCCAGGAAACCACTGCCGGCATCGCCCATGAAGATGCGTGCAGGAGGAAAGTTCCAAACCAGGAAGCCGGCCACCGTGGCCGCCAGCAACATTGGCAACACGGCCTCTTGGGCATGACCGGTCAGCCAGTACAGCAGGCTGCCCCCAAGGCATACGCAAATAGCCTCGATGCTGGCGATACCATCGATGCCGTCCATGAAATTGTACAGATTGAGCAACCACACCAAGTACAGCAGCCCGATGATGATACTGAGCCAGGCTGCAGACAACGGCACGCCAAAAATCGTAATCGGTGGCAAGCCGCCGATCCAGAAAAGCCCCCAGCCAGCTGCAATGAAATGCCCCAGCAAGCGCCAACGCGCGGCGATGTGGCCATGGTCGTCCATGAAGCCGACCAGCGCTACCAGCCCCCCCGCACCCAGCAGACTGACGAGCACCGATGGCGTAACGTAACCCCACCCACCCAGAACTGACAGCGCTACGAGAAAGGTGATCACGAACGACAAGCCGCCACCACGAGGTGTCGCCAAGGTATGCGAGCTACGTTCATTGGGGATGTCCAACAAACTGCGGGACAATGCATAGCGCCGCAACATCCCTGTCATCAGCGACGCCAAAACGCCTGCAACCATTATCAACCCAATCATCGGCGATGGGCCCGGAGGAAAGATTGAGCGGTCATGTTGAGCCCTTGTTCCAAGGTATGAGGAGGTCGCCAGCCGAGCAACCGCCGGTTTTTTTCAATGTCCACTTGCAGCGAGCCGAGCAGACGCTGGGCGAGATCGCGCCGACCAAGCAGCAGCGCAGCGCCACGCAGCACACCCGATGGCACCGGTAGCAGCCGCGCCGGCCGACCCAGCGCGCGGCCCAGCGCACCCAAAAGCCGGGCCAGCGAAACGTCGTCGCCATCACTGGCCAGAAACGTCTGGTTGGCAGCCGCCGGATGGTCGAGGCAGGTCACCACAAGGTCGACAAGATTGGCCAGCGACACCAGGCTACGGCGGTTATCCACTGCGCCGAATGGCAAGGGCACCCCGAGCTGCACCCAGCGCATCATGCTCTGGAAGTTAGCTTTGACCCCAGGGCCATAGACCAGTACAGGGCGTATTATCACAACCTCCATGGCCGTGCTCGCAGCCAATTGGCGCAACCCTTGCTCTGCTTCGTACTTGGACAAGCCGTAAGCGTCCTTAGGTGCAGGCACATCATCGGCGCGTAGCGGCACGCCGGGCTGGCTTGCTTCGCCGTTGACCTTGATAGAGCTGATGAAGATAAACCGACGCACCCCTGCTGCAGCGGCCTGCCGCGCCAGATTAAGGGTGCCATCGACGTTTACCCGGCGGAACTCGGCCAAGCTATCAGCGGCGTCTTCCTTCATGACGTGCACGCGGGCTGCGGCATGCACCACCAAATCGACACCGGCCAGCGCTGGCCCCCAAGGGGTGGTCGCATCCAGGTCCGCAACCGTAACGGCCTGCACACCGGCTACAGGCGCATGGCCAGTACCGCGCAAAGCCGCCCGGGTGGCAAAGTTGGCCATGGTAGCCAATCGGCTGCACAGTGCGCTGCCGACGAACCCATTGGCGCCTGTGACAAGTATTGTGCGTCTTTCCATGAAGTTCGATCTCGGTTCAAACAGGTGTTACCTGTATCGGGGCCGCTCAGGCTCCCTTTCGCGGCGCAACAGCCGTTGCTATAACAGGCTACGGTAGAGATCGGCATAAGCACCGGCCATGGCAGATGCGGTAAATACTTCCTCGTAACGTCGCAATGCATTAGCACCCATTGCCTGTGCCATGGCGGGGTCGTCCCACAGACGCTGCATGGCTTGCGACAGTGCACGGGCATCACGCGGCGGCACCACCAACCCGGTCTGGTCCGCCAGGTTGATGAACGTGGTACCCGAACCCATTTCACAGGAAATCAGCGGCTTGCCATACATTGCCGCTTCCAGTAGCGAAATACCGAACGATTCGGAGCGCAGGTGAGAGGGGAAGGCAAATGCGTAACACAACTCCAGCAACGCCGCTTTATCGTCATCTGCCAAGCCGCCCAGAAAATGTACATTGGCAAGCCCAAGCTCCGCTGCCTGCTGCTTGAGCTGCCCCTCAAGGAAGCCCCCGCCCAGGATCACCACCGGCAAGCGGTTTATGGCTGCAGCCTGCAGCAGGTAATCCAGCCCCTTGTAATAGCGCAGTGCACCTACAAACAGGAAGAACCGTTCGCCCAGACGCGCACGCCAGTAAGCCAGCTTTTCTGCGGTTGCCCGGGGATAGGTGGCGCGGTCAAGGCCGAAGGGGATGACTGCAAGCTTGTCCTTGAAGTGTGTCAGCACTGGGCTGTGCGCAGCATAGTTGGGCGAGGAAACGACAATACGGTCAACACTGGAAAGAAAACGGTTCATCAACGGCTGATACAGCTTGAGCAGCCATTTTTGCTTGATGATATCGGAGTGGTAACTGACGACCGTGGGCTTGTTAAGCCGCGCCAGAAAATGCACCAGGTCCATGTAGGGCCAAGGGAAGTGGTAGTGCACGATGTCAGCCTGGCCGGCCAGTTCGGCAAAATCCTTCATTGCCGACAGCGAGAACCCCGTTGAGGCCACATGCAAGTCCAGCTTGGAGCGGTGCGTCAGGTGGCTGCCCACAGCCTCATTGCGTGCCGCACCTCGCGGGCTGAGGTAAAGCACCTCTGACTGAACACCAAGAGCCCGAGTGCCTTCCGCGATCTGGAAAATGACCTGCTCGATGCCCCCCATGGAGTCGGGGTAATACGTTTTGAAAAAATGCAGAACCTTGATCATCGCGCCCTGACCGACTTATAAACCTCGACGGTGGCCTGTGCGCAGCGTTCCCACGAAAAGGCACTGGCATGCAACAGCCCTTGCTGCACTGCAGCAGACCGCCACGCTTCATCCTCGAGGCCCTGGTGCAGCAACCCGGTCAGGCCTTCTACATCATCAGGCGCGCACATCAACGCCGCCGAACCCGCTACCTCTGGCAGCGACGAGCTGTTGGAACATACCACCGGTACCCCCGAGCTCATGGCCTCGAGCACTGGCAGACCGAACCCTTCATAGTGCGACGGGAAGGTGAACAGCCGAGCGCCGGCAAACAGCAGCGGCAAGTCTTCACTGGCAACGAAACCGAGGTAGCGCGCCCAGCCTTCCTGCTGCGCCTGGGCAATACGGCTGTGGATCGCCTCGCTGCGCCAGCCATGGTAACCGCTGAGGATCAAGGGCCAACGCTGGCGCAACGCAAGCGGCAATCGGCCGTAGGCATTGAGCAGGTTCTCGATGTTCTTGCGCGGCTCGATGGTACCGACGAACAGGCTATAACCGCCTGGCTCCAGGCCATGGCGTGCGAGGGTTTCGCGTAATGCCTGGGGTGTGCGAGGGTGGAACTGCGCAGAGCTGGCCAACGGTACCGCATGAATGCGCTCCAGTGGCCAGCCGAAGTACTCCGCCAGCTCCTTGCGAGTATGGTGCGAAACCGTAATCAGGGCATCAGCACGCTCGAGGGTTAGCGTCAGCTCTTTTTGCAGGTAACGGGCCAGCTGTGGCGTATGGCAATGGGCCCAGGTAAAGGGTGAAAGATCGTGGAAGGTCGCCACCCTGGGCCCTGCGAACGGCGGCAGGTAGAAATTGGTGCTGTGGTAGATGAAATCTTCGTGGCCGCGCAACGCGCGCTTGCGCAGCAAAGGCATCAAGCGCCGGTAAGCTTCCACCGCCAGGGCGTTTTTCTGCACAAAACGCTTAAGGCCATGCACAGCGTCGGACTGGTCCGAAGGCTTGAGCAATTCGGGTACGAACCTGCGCCCGGCGAATAGCCGCAAGTCGCTGATTTCGTCGGCATGCTGCAGCCGTGACGCCAGTTCATAGGTATAGCGCCCGATACCGGTCAACGGGAAGCGAACCGATTCGACTGAAAGGATGAGCTTCATTGATCAGCAAGCATCCAACCCAGGGTTTCGTCCAGCGAAGGCGTTTGCCAACCCGGCACAAGCTCACGCAGCTTGCCATTGTTACCACACAAGGTTTTCACCTCGTTGGCGCGGACAAAGGCCGGGTTAACTTGCACGTCCAGCTGATGCCCGGTAATGGCCGAACACTTGGCGATGACCTCGCGCAACGAATGCGTTTGCCCGGAGCTGACGTTGACTGTCTGCCCCAGCGGCCGTGCCTCTATCAAGCCGCGATAGGCCTGAACGACCGCACGAACGTCGCTGAAATCGCGCCATACGTCGAGGTTGCCCAGCTCGATGGTGTCAGCCTTGCGACGGAAATGCGAAACGATTTTCGGCAGCAGGAAGTTGTCTGCCTGCCCAACACCGGTGTAATTGAAAGGACGCGTGATGACGATCGGCAACCGGTCAACCCACAGCCGGGCCATGTATTCCATGGCGAGCTTGCTGACCGCGTAATCATTGGCCGGCGCTGGCAAGGCCTGCTCGTCCAGCATCCCTTCGGAAATGTTGCCATACACGTTGGCACTGCTGGCGATCAACACGCACTCAGGCGTTTTGCCACAGGCCGCGATGGCTTCGAGCAGGTTGCGCGTGCCTATCAGGTTGACCTGGTAGAACGCGTCGGCGGCACCATGCCCGACAAAAGCAATGGCAGCCAGATGCACAACTACATCCGGCCGCAGTTCAGCCAGCAACGCGCGCAGACCCGGCCCATCGGTCAGATCGGCCTGACGATAGTCGGGGGCCTGCAAAGGCTGGCTCCCAGTCCCGAAAACTTCATAGCCACTGGCCCGTAATTCGGCCGCCATATAGCGGCCGGTGAACCCGTGAATACCTGTAATCAGCGCGCGTTTACTGGCCATTTGCATCAGAACGAGAACCCTTTTTCGTTACGACGCAGGTCGGCTTCGACCATCATGCGGCACAGCTCTTCCAGGCTGGTTTTCGGCTCCCAGCCCAGAACGTCCTTGGCTTTGGCCGGGTTGCCGATCAGCAACTCCACTTCGGCCGGGCGGTAGAATTTTGGATTGATGGCAACCAGCACTTTGCCAGAGGCGGCGCAGGTACCCTGCTCTGCCTCGTCCTTACCGCTCCAGTTGATTTCGATGCCGGCAGCTTTGAATGCCATGGTAACGAAGTCGCGTACGGTTTCGGTACGGTTGGTGGCCAGTACGAAGGTGTCTGGTTCGTCCGCTTGCAGCATGCGCCACATGCCTTCTACGTACTCTTTGGCAAAGCCCCAGTCACGCTTGGCATCAAGGTTGCCCAGCTCGAGCTTGTCGAGCAGGCCCAGCTTGATCTTGGCGACGGAGTCGGTGATTTTGCGGGTCACGAACTCACGGCCGCGCAGTGGCGACTCGTGGTTGAACAAAATACCGCTGGTCGCGAAGAGGTTGTAGGACTCGCGGTAGTTGATGGTCATCCAGTGGGCGTAGAGCTTGGCCACACCATAGGGGCTGCGCGGGTAGAACGGGGTAGTTTCGACCTGTGGAATTTCTTGCACCTTGCCGAACATCTCGGAGGTGGACGCCTGATAGAAGCGGGCCTTCGGGTTGACGATACGGATGGCTTCCAGCAGGTTGACTGCACCCAGGCCCGTGATTTCGGCGGTGGTCAACGGCTGCTCGAACGACACACCGACGAAGCTTTGCGCAGCGAGGTTGTAAACCTCGGTAGCTTCGGTGGTTTGCAGCAGGCGGATGCTGGCAGACAGGTCGGTGAGGTCATACTCGACCAGGTGCAAGTTGGGATTGGTGTGAATCCCCAGCTCCTCGATGCGCCAGAAGTTAACCGAGCTGGTACGACGATAGGTGCCGTAGACTGTGTAGCCCTTCTCCAGCAGCAGTTCCGCCAGGTAGGCGCCGTCTTGACCAGTGATCCCAGTAACGATTGCTTTCATGCGACTTAACCAACTCCGATAGTGCCGTGCGGGCATGTGTTAATAGGTGTGACGCGGGCAGTTCCAGCCACGCATTTTCGGTTCCATGCCGAAGTATACATAGGTCGTACGCACTACTCGACTTACAAAGTACAGGCGTGGCGCGAGCTGGCAGCTGCTGGGGCGCCCGGAACCGCCCAAAGCAGGACAGACGCCGCCGAACGGTTTGGCACCAAGGAAGGGAGAATAAGTGCCAAGGCCCGAAGCCGCCACTACAAAGCGTGTAGGAAGATTCCGAACCGGACGGTTGTTGGGGTTCGCCAAGGCGTTCGCGTGCAAATGGCACAGGAATGATTGGCCCGAAACAAACGTAGGAGCGAGCGCAGCTCGCGATGCGCCGCGCGGGCGGCGCTCGATATTTGCCCCACCTTCATACCCAAGACGAACACCCGCAGCCCGATCAGCTACGTGCATCCACCCGCGCAACCTCGCCACCCGGCAAGCTGGTTTCCGGCACGGGGCTTAGCCACACATTGACGTTATCCACACTTTCCTGCGTCAACTCCCCCGCCCAACGGTTGAGCAGGAACAGGTTGGTGATGAAGTCGTACTGTGTCTTCAGCAGGTCGCGCCGCGCCTTGAACTCGTTCTGAACGGCAGTGAGCACGTCCACGGCATTGACCACACCGAAGGTAAACGCCTTCTGCGCGGCAACGCTGGACTGCTGAGCCGATGACAGTGCATTACGGTTAGCGCGAATCTTCTCGACCGCAGCCTGTGCAGTCAGATAAGCGGTAGTGGTTTCCTTGACCACCTGGCGCCGCACACCTTCCAGTTGCTCCTCGGCTGCCAGTTGATCATCGTAAAGCCCACGTACCCGAGCGGAGGTAGAACCACCGCTATAGATCGGGATTTTCAACCCCAGCGAAGCCACATAGCTGTCGCTGCGCGGCGCCTGGGTGTTGTCGTAGCCCTGGTCGTTCTGTTGCGCACTCAAGCTCAACGACAGCTGCGGATAGTGCTCGCCCTTACCCTCGCGCACCGCCGCATTGGCCGCCTCCGCCCCGCTTTGATACGACTTCAGCAACGGGTTGGTTTCAACCGCCTGGGTTACCCAGTTCTGCAAGGGCCGGGTCGGAGCCTGCAATGCCACGTCGTTGCGTACGCGGCTGAGCGGCTCGGTAATTGGCCGACCGACGATCTCGGCCAGGGCCTCTCGGCTCACCTGCACCTGGTTGCGTGCTTCCACTTCTTGCGCAAGCAAGAAGTCCACCCGCGCCTGCATGTCGAGCTTGTCGGTGATCTTGGCCATTTGCCGATCGAACATGCTGCTGACGCGATCGAGGTTTTTCTGGGTGGCCCGGCGCTCAGCCTCCACCAGCGCCAGCTCGTCGTCGGCGGCCAGGGCCACGAAGTAGCGCTTGGCAAGGTCGACCGTGGCCTCGGCCAGCGTGTCCTCGGCTTCGTGACCTTTCTGGTCTTTCACGCTCTTGGATTTCTGGTACCGCTCCCAGGCCGGCTTGTTGTACAGGTACTGGGTGAGGCTGAGCGAGTAGGTTTCAGTGTTGTAGAGGTCGCGCTCAGCCTCATTCTTGCGCAGGATACGGCTAGAGTTGGCATTGGCCGACACCTGTGGCAGCAAGCCGCCGAGTGCCGCCCGCTGCTGCTCGCTGGCAGAGCGCGCACGCGCGTAGGCGGCGAGGACCCGCGGGTCCTCCAGGCGCGCCTCACGGTACAGCCCCGACAGGTCCAACGCATAGGTGGACGCCGAAACACCTTTCGGCTGCTCACCTGCAGCACCCTTCCCTTCCACAGCCACCGCCTGCCAGGCGACCATGCACATCATTACTCCCGGTAGCAAACGCAGCACAATCATTCCTCGATCAGCGATTCAGCGAACATGTTGCGCGCTGGTTTCAACAGGTACTGCAGCATGGTGCGGTCGCCTGCGTTGATGAGGACTTCGGCTGGCATGCCGGGTTGAAGCTTGCGGTTGCCGAGCTTTTTCATGCCGTCTTCTGTCACCTTCACCCGCACGAGGTAATACGCGTCGCCTGTACGCTCCTCGATCAAACTGTCTGCAGAGATGCGCGTCAACTTACCCTCGATGACGGGGGTGGTGGCATTGTTAAATGCGGAGAAGCGGATATCGGCAGTTTTGCCGAGCTCCAGCCGGTCGATATCCTTGGTCGCCACCTTGGCTTCGATCACCAGTTCGGACTGGGCAGGCACAATGTCCAGCAAAGGCGTAGCCGCGCTGACCACACCGCCTATGGTGTGCACCTTCATGTCCAGCACCATGCCGCTTTCCGGCGCGCGGATGACGACACGAGAAAGGCGGTCGCGCAATGCTGCCTCCTTCTCCTGAAGGTCGAACACCTGAGCCTGCACGTCCGAGAGCTCCTTGGCCACATCGGAGTCGAACTTCTTTTTCAGCTGCACGATCTGCAGGTCGGTCTCACCAATTTGCAGTTTGGTCTTGGTGATCGTCGATTCGTGGTCAGCAACCTCCGTCTTCAGCATGTCCAGCTTGCGCTCCTGCTCCAGCAGGCGCTGGTTGTCGACAAAGCCTTCCGCCAGCAGCTCTTTCAGCTGCTTGATTTCACCGGTGTAGGACTTTTCCAGGTTGCGCTTGGTACGAATCATGTCGTTAAGGCCAGCAATTTGCTGCTTCATCTGCTCGATGCGTTCGCGATTGACCGAAATCTCGCCCTGCAACGAATCATGGCGGGCCTTGAACACTTGCTGCTCGCCGGCCAGCGCCTCCATGGCGCGGTCCGAGTCGGTGCCTTCCATGGATACGGCCGGGATGGTTTCCAACCCGTCACGTTCAGCCCGCAGCCGCGCTTCTTTATAGCGGGCAACAATCAGCTGGTTACGGGTGGATTCATACTCTGCACTCAGTTGAGACTCATCCAGCACAATCAGGGGGTCACCCTTTTTCACCAGGTCGCCATCGCGAGCATAAAGCTCTTTGACGATGCCACCCTCCAGGTGCTGCACGGTCTTGCGGTAGTTCTGCACAGTCACGGTGCCGGCGCCGTGTACGGCATTGCTCAAAGGCGCAAACGCCGCCCAAGTGCCGAAGATACCGAAGGTGACAAACACAATGGTCAGCCCGATACGGCGAATACCGCGGTCGGAGGTGGGCATGTCATCGAAGTTGTGTTCGAACGTGGTGATAGCTTTGCTGCTCATCTAGGAATCCTTTCAAGCGCCAGTGCTGGTCGTGGCGGCAGGCGCAGCGGCTGGGGCCGCAGGTGGAGCGGGGTTAGGTACTGCTGGGGCAGCAGCCGGCGGCTGAGGTGCAGCAGGCTGGCCAACGCGCTGCTGGGCCTTGGCCTGCTGCGCGAGTTCGGCGATAACGCGGTCGCGCTCGCCATAAAGCGAAATGGTACCGCCGGCCATGACCAGCACGCGGTCCAGGCGGGTGAGAATATTGGGGCGGTGCGAAACAATGAATACAGTTGCACCCGACTCTTTAAGCTTTTGCAGGGCAATGCCCAAGGCGCGCTCGCCAACATCGTCAAGGTTCGAGTTAGGCTCATCAAGCACTACCAGGCGTGGCTTGCCGTAGATGGCGCGTGCCAGGCCGATGCGCTGACGCTGGCCGCCGGAAAGGTTCACACCGTCGCTGCCGATGACGGTGTCGTAACCATCTGGCAGCATCAGGATCATCTCGTGTACGCCAGCCATCTGCGCGGCCTCGACCACTTTCTGCGGGTCGACTTTGTCAAAGCGGGCGATGTTCTCGCTGATGCTGCCTTCGAACAGCTCGATGTCCTGCGGCAGGTAACCCACGTAGGGGCCCAACGCTTGCTTGTCCCAAGCTGCGATATCGGCACCATCCAGGCGCACCACACCATGTTGCGGTGGCCAGATACCCATCAGCGCGCGTACCAGGGTGGACTTGCCCGCAGCGCTGGGGCCAACAATGCCGACAATGGAGCCGGCTGGCGCAACGAAACTGATGCTGCGCAATACCGGCGCCTTGGCACCAGGCGGAGCCACGATCAAGTTCTCTACCTGAATATGACCTTCGGGCGCCGGCAGAGGCATGCGCTCTGGCTCACTCTTCAGATCGTCCATCACTTTGCTCAGGCGATCGTACTGGACCTTAGCGGCTACGAAGCCTTTCCAGCTACCGATCATTTGATCGATTGGCGAAAGCGCCCGGCCCAGCAGCAGCGAACCGGCCATCAGCAGCCCCGGGTTGATCTGATGAGTAATTACCAGGTACGCACCGATAGCCAGCATGATCGACTGCGACCAGGTCCGGAACGTCTTGGACATGGAGCTGACCACTCCGCCCTTATCGCTCGCCTCGGACTGCAGCATCATGATCTGGCGCTGGCCCTTGGCCCAGCGGTTCATCAAGGTTTCGAGCATGCCCATGGACTCGATGACCTCGGCATTACGCAGCGTCTTGGTGGTAACCACGTTGGAGGCAACGTTTTGCTTGTTCGCGCTTGCCAGCGCACTGCCAGTCATGCGGTGATTGACCACGGCGAGTATGGTCAGCACTGCACCACACGCCAGGGTCATCCACCCGAACCACGGATGGAAGAGGAACATGACAGTGGTATAGATGGGGAACCACGGCGCATCGAAAAATGCAAAAAGGCCGGGCCCGGTAAAGAACTGGCGCAAAGACGTCAAGTCGTTGAGCGACTGCGCTGTAGCATCAGCCCCACCGCTGGTCAGCGCCCGCTTGAAGCTCGCCCGGTAAACATTGCGACTGAGCATGACGTCCAGCCGATTGCTGATCCGGACCATGATGCGCGAGCGCACCCACTCCAACGCGCCCATCGTCACAACCAACACCGTCAGTATCAACGTCAGCATAAGCAACGTGGAGGTACTGCTTGACGGTACGACGCGGCCCGACACCTGGATCATGAAGAAGGTAGGCACCAGCATGAGGGCGTTGACGAAGAAGCTGAAAAAGCCGACCGAGAGAAAGCTGCTTTTACAGGCTTTGAGGGCGGCATGCAGGTTGTTGTCGGATTGTGAACTCATGGTATCCATACTGAGAAAGGCGAAAGCGGCGGGCAGTGTACCACCCACACAAAGGGGCAGCGTGTCAGATTATCTTTGAAACACCCCGCCTGGCCGACGAGTTGCATGCGAACATGAATTTTTCAGCCAAGTGGGTTGAGCCCAATGCAATCGGGGGCACTGACCGAAACCAGCAAATGGCCACCATCAAGGATTTGCAAGCCGACAAACGGCGCAACCCTGCCTTTAGAGGCAGGAGAGCTGCGCCATCAAAACTTGAAAAAGACGTGAAAACCCCATCAAATAACCCAAATACCTGTTTCCCAAGGCATTTTAGAATCAAAATGATAGCCCAGCGCCACACTCGGGAATTACAGAAACGGGCATTGGGAGCGCTCCAAGATTGCGTAAGTTCCATTGGCGCATGAAATTTTTTTTAGATTCTTTGGTTGACATCTTTTCCCTCTGACTGCATCTTCGCCACTCGCAGGGAGCCATCACTGGCCGTTTAGTGTATGCACGGGTCTGAGCAAGTTAGCTGCCAGTGTTTTTGCTTAAAAGGAGCTTAACAACGCCATGTCTATGCCATCACAGACCCTTGACGGCCTGAAGATCAGCTCACGGGTGACGCTGCTCGAACCTGGCATGTACATCTTCCGCTACGCCTCGCAGCCACCTGCCGAAAAGCCTGTGTGCATTGCGCTGCAGCAAGCGCCGCTGGGCAAAGGCTCCATAGATTTCTTCCCCGCCGAAGGCATCAGCAAGAACATGCTGACCAAGCTCGGCGACACCATCGTGGCGCGCGTCAAAGGCGGCGTGACGACGGTACTGATCACCGAATATCACATGTTCGACGACGTGATCGAGCCCATCGACCTGCGCATCGACCGCATCGACACCTCCCCTGCCATCATGCGCACGTTCGCCGTGGTCGCCACTGCCGAACCCGCACCTGCGCGTGCCGCCAGCACCAAGCCTTTACCCATCAAAATTACCGCTCACTTGCAGAAAAGCGGTGAAGCAGTGTCTAGCGAGGGCTGGGTTGGCGCACCAGGCGCCGATGAATTCATTGAGTCCTTTGCCGTCGAGTGGTCCGAAAAGCCCGTCGGCGTCGATCTGCTCTATACCTGCATGGTGGCGGGCTCGGGTCCATGCCGTAATGTGCCCACAGGCACCTTTGTCGGGGCACGTGCCCAGGGCCTTCCCCTGCTGAGCGTAGGCTTCAGCTTGGTAGGCCCCCTGCGCAAACACTACGAATTGACAGGCTTGGTGGTGTTCGGCAATGCCGAGCCACAGCGCCTGATCGCCAATCAGATGATGCATGGCCCCACTGGCAACGAGCCGCTGGTGGCGCTGCATATCGCCCTTATCCCCGTTACGAAGATGAACGCTGCCCGCCTTAAGTCTCCGTGGGAAAACTCTGCAACTGAGCAGAACATTATTGCAGCAGGCCAACCGGCCTGAAGTAACAGGAATACACAATGCAATACGATAATCCCGTACAGAGCAGCGATCTGCTGGCAACCCTGACCGCCGAAAGCGCCAACCTCTCCGACTCCACCATCGAGGCTATCAACAGCCTGCTGAACCTGGATAACGTAGAGACCGTTGCAGTTGCTGGCATCACCGGCACCACCGTTCAGCTGCCAGAATCCGGCGCTGCAAGCATCGTTCAAGGCACCGTAGAAGGCGTTAAGGGCGACACCGTCGTTGTTGACCTGGCCGCTGCCGAAGCCGCTGGCGCCACCGTCTACAACCTGCAGAGCGATGCCAACCTGGTCGTGAACCTGCAAGGTCAAGCTGCTGCCCCTGCTGCCGACGCTCAGGCCTTCGCTGCCCTGGCTGCAGTCGACACCTCGGCTATCGAACTGGTAGTTACCACCGGCAACGGTGACGACGTCATCACCGTCAAAGGCGACCAGAACACCCTGATCGACGCTGGCGACGGCAACGACACCATCGTTACTGGCAACGGCAACAACACCGTTATCGCTGGCGCTGGCAACAACAACGTCACCACCGGTACCGGCGATGACACCATCATCCTGAGCGGTAGCAACCACGCTGACATCGTCAACGCTGGTGCTGGCTACGACGTTGTCCAGCTGGACGGCTCGCGCGATGACTATGCCTTCGCAGTCGGCAACAACTTCAACGTCAACCTGACCGGTAACCAGACCGCTTCGATCACCGACGCTGAGTTCCTGACCTTCGTCAACGGTGAAGAAGTTGAAACTGTTGCCCTGGCCCACAACGACGCAGAAGCTGCTGCCCTGCGCCTGTACCAAGGCATCCTGGACCGCGACGTAGACCAGGAAGGCGCCAAGTTCTTCACTGGTTATGTCAACAACGGTGGTTCGCTGACCGACGTTGCCAACGCCCTGCTGGATTCGTCCGAGTTCGCGGGTGTTAACAACGCCAATGACGTTAACGACCTGTACCAGGCCCTGCTGGGTCGCGGTGCTGCTGATGACGCTGCTTCCAGCGCCTGGACCGACCTGCTGGCCAACGGCGGTAGCCTGGCTGACGTAGCTGCTGCCATCTCGGTTTCGGCCGAAGCTCAGGCACTGGATGCGTCGAACGGTACCTTCGTTGAAAACCTGTACGAAGCTGCCCTGGGTCGCGAAGCTGACGAAGCTGGCCTGCAAGACTGGGTATCCCAGCTGTTCAACGGCGCTAGCCGTGCCGACATCGCCCAGGCGATCGTAGGCTCTGCCGAAGCGGCGTCGAAAGCCAACTCCGACTTCATCGATTCGCTGTACCAGTCCGCTCTGGACCGTACTGCTGATGACGCCGGCAAGGCGCACTGGGCTGCTCAGCTGGAAGCTGGTGCTTCGCAAGCAGACATTGCCCTGGCAATCGTTGGTTCCGACGAAGCCGTTGCTCACAACGACAACGTTGTTGTACTGCACGGCCAAGTTTAACTAGCCCTGCTGTAGCGCCGCATATGCCTGGCCTTAGGGCTAGGCATATGCCAAAGGGGCGACTTTCGGGTCGCCCCTCTTTTTATTTTTTGTAGCCAAGCCAAGCTTATGTCCAGACAACTCGACCATGGGCGAGAAACGCTCATGGACATTTTCCACCGCCACCGCCAGGCCAACCAGCATGACCTGGCAGCAGCCGTACTCGAACGTGCCCTGTGCATAGCCGAATACCGGCCAGAGGCGTTGGTTTGGAAAGGCATCGCAGCCTTGCCCGATACCCCCGGGCTGGCCTTTGTTTATTTTGCCAATGCGGCCAACGCACTACCCAACCGGGCAGACATTCACGCCCTGGTAGGTCGAAGCCTCATTGCTCAAAACCATTTCGAATTTGCTACCCGTTACCTAACCACGGCATGGCAAGCCCACCCTAACGATATTACCCTGCGCATGGCGCTTTGGCAGGCTCGCCGTCGATCCGAGACGCCGGCCGAATTGCACCGTATGATCATGGCGCACCTCCCCGAGATTCAAACAGGCAACGAACTCGCGCAGGTCCTAAAATTGCTCGCCGAGCTACGCGATGGGCCACGCACGGTCGGGGTAGCGCGCTACGCCCCCGAACTTCGTGCAATCCACGGCTGGGCCGTAGACTTGGCGAACTTGCAGGTACCAGCGCCGTTGCAGATTGAAGCCAACGACATGAGGATCGACGCCCATGCAAGCGCCCCACACCCCATGCTTACGGCTGCCGGCCTCCCGGCAAGCCATGGCGGCTTCCGGATCAACGTACCCAATCCCATTGCCGCCGTGCACATCCGTTTTGCCGACGACACAGACTTGCAAGGCAGCCCGGTCTACGCAATGCCCCCGTTCGTGCCGCCCGCTGCCGCAGATGGCGGTGGCATACAGCAACCTGTGGACGTGTTGATACCGGTATTTAACGGGCTAGACGAAACGCTTGAATGCATCAACAGCGCGCTGAATGCTCGCAAGCTCAACCGCACTGCGCATCGCTTGGTAGTAGTCGAAGACAAAACACCTGTACCCGCCCTGGCCAAAGCGCTGAAGGTACTAGCAGGCAAAGGCAAGATCACCCTCATTAACAACGCGGTGAACCTTGGCTTTATCCGCAGCATGAACCGCGCCATGGCACTGAGCCCGAACAAAGATGTGGTTTGGCTTAACGCCGACACTCGCGTGCACGGGGCCTGGCTCGACCGTTTGCGCCAAGCGGCTTACAGCGAAACCAATATCGCTTCAGTGACACCGTTTACCAATAACGGCGAGCTGATGAGCTTTCCACGAAGCCAGTTCAGTCATGCCATGCCAAGCGCTGCGGAACAGGCCGAACTTGACAACCTGGCCCGCCAAACCGCAAGTCCGCCTATTGAAATTGAGACAGGCTGTGGTTTTTGCCTGTACATAAAGCGCGCTGCGCTCGACCAGGTGGGTTACCTGGATGAAGTTCACCTGTCCCGTGGATACGGCGAAGAAACCGACTGGTGCTTGCGCGCACGCAATATGGGGTGGAAACACGTAGGGGCACCGAATGTTTTCGTGGCGCATCAAGGCGGCATTTCTTTTGGAACAGAAAAAACCCTGCGCGTGGCACACAACAATGCCATTCTGCGCCAGCGCTACCCAGATGCCTCTGATCGCTATAAAGCATTTTGCCTGCTGGACCCCATCAAGCCGGCGCGCGACGCCTTGCAGCGTGCGCGCATTGCGCAACTGGCCGAACACGCCGGAGACAATAAGCCTGCACAATGGCCGAGACTTGGCAAAAAGACCCTGCATGTACGCGGCACCGCAGGCCCCGACGGTGAACTCTGCCTGACGTGGCATCACGACACGCATCGTACCTGGGCAACTTTACACGCACCGCTACCGGCCTTGGACTTGATCTTGGATTTCGAACTGCCAAGCGACTTTGCCAGTTTGGTCGATGTGCTTCGCCAATTACCTCAAGACGAGATAGTGTTCGAACAGTTGTCCCGCTGCCCGGTCGAGCTTTGCGGCTTGCCCGCCCTTCTGGAAACGCCCTACCGGGTCGTTTGCCGCGATCGGCGCCTTATAGAACCCGACGGCTTGCATGACTGGCAGCGCTTCGCGCAGCAGGCGGCCTGCGTGCATCTGCCATTTCACGTCTTGCATGACACTTACGCCAAAGCACTCCCTGGCAGCAAACTGACCGTAGCACCAACGGCACCACGCCTCTGCCAACCCAGCGAATCGCCGCGGTTATTGCTCATCGGCGACAACCTGGACAGGCCAGAGATCGGCCGTCGATGGCTTGAACTCGCCCGTCACATCGCCCGGAACCAGCTACCTCTGACCCTATTGGCGGTTGCCGACACACCATGGCTCAAGGCATTGCAAGCGGTTGGTAGCACTCAGCTACTTCCAGAATTGCAAGGCTTTACCTTGGCACAACTGGGCAACTTGGCAGGCTGCAATGGGGTACTAAGCCTGGTCAATGCCCCTGATGCCGACTGGCTCGCCCCAAGCCTCGCAGCGCAGCTGAACTTGCCGCTATACGCTAACCCAAGCCCGATGGCGGACGAACTGGGCGCAACCCCGATTAATACCATCCCTTTACTGAGCCAAGCCTGATGTCACAAGCATTCGATAAGCTCCAGGCGGGTCAATGCCCCCCAAGCCGCGCCCAACTGAGCGGCGCCATCATCGGCCTCCAAGGCGATGTTCTGCAGGGGTGGGCACTGGATAGAGAGCAGCTCGAGCAACGCCTGATCGTTGAAGTATTCATAGACGGTGCTAGTGTCGCCGTAGTACGTGCTGACCACTATGAGCCTGCGGCAGCCGCGGGCGACCAGTTTCACGGGTTTGCCATACACCTGCGTCAAAGCTGGCTGAAGGATGCCTGCACGATCAGCGTTCACATCGCCAACCACGGCTTCGTGCTGGATGGCCAGATACAACTACCGACAGCACTCAGCCCTGAAACCTCTGTAGTGACATCACAGGTTTGGCACACCGGCGGATTGCGCATCAGTGGGTGGGCATGGGACCCAATGTCTGCACGTCGGCACGTGCAAATCAGCGTGCGCGAGGGTAATCAAACCTTGGCACAGGCCACTTGCGATCAACATCACCAAGCCCTGGCCAACCTTACCTCCGCCGACCACGGATTCACCCTTGATCTTCCATGGGCGCTCGCTGACGGCAAGCTTCACGTTCTAGAGGTTTTAAATGACCTGGGCAAGCCCCTAAGCGGCAGCCCCATTCGCATATGTTGCCACCCAGAAGGTATGGAGGGCTTGCTCAGGCAACTGCCTTTACCACAAGACAACCGCACACTGGAACTTCTGGGGGCATTAGCTAAGGAGCAAGACCTGCACGCGCCAAGAAGCGCTGGCTGGAATCAATATCCACAATGGTTCAATGCCTTCCAGCGCTTGGAAGAAGTGCCTGCCCCACCGATGCTAGGCAGGCTTGGTGTTTTACTGATCAGTGATGGCGACTCTGCATTGGCGCAAATCAGCCTCGCAAGCATCGAGAGCAACCGCGCCAACATCCATGCCTGGGCGACGGCGTCGTCCGATTCGATGGCTTCGACACTTGGGCAACTGCTCGAGGCCGGGTGTGACCGCATTCTCCCCATAACCGCCGGTGATCGGCTGGCGGCACACGCCCTACCCCACCTTAGCGCTCTGTTAGATGACGGCAGCGCCTGGGCGTACTCTGATTGCGACCGCGATGATGAACAGGGAGGCCGCAGCCTCCCGTGGTTCAAGCCAGTGTGGGACATCGATTTATTCATAGGCACCGATATTTTCACCCCCGGCGCAATTTTCAGCACATCGGTCGTTGAACAAGCTTTGGGATTGCTAAGAGCCAGCCCATGCACACAGGCCTGCAATTGGCACGAATTGATCGCGGCGATCGCATTGGCGACCCAGCGTAACGGTTTAAGCGTTAACCACCTGCCACGCGTGCTGTATCACAGGTCTCACAAGGCAGCTGCCAGCCCGGAGCAGGCGTCACCCTCCAATCAGCGCGAGCAGGCCATGGCCTGGCTGTGTGGACAGTTGGCAACGGGGGCGACCGTAAGCACAGTTGGCGAGTTTCCTTCGTTGATCCGGGCCCACTGGCCACTACCCGAACAACTGCCACGGGTAAGTTTGATTGTGCCTACGCGCGATCAGTACAAGCTTTTATTTGCGTGTATCGAAGGCCTGCTCAATGACACCGAATACCCCAATCTGGAAGTCATCGTAGTCGATAACCAATCAGCTGACCCGCAGACGCTGAACTATTTGGCGACGCTAGACGAACGCGGCGTAACTGTACTGCGCCACCCCTTCCCGTTCAATTACTCGACCATCAACAATCGAGCAGCCAGTTTAGCCACAGGCGAGATCATCGGGCTGGTTAATAACGATATCGAGATCATTGAGCGCGGCTGGCTGAAAGAGATGGTCGCGCAACTAATGCGACCAGCAGTTGGTGCGGTGGGTGCAAAGCTGCTGTGGCCGAACCGCATGGTCCAACATGGCGGCGTTGTGGTAGGTATCAACGGCCTAGCCGCACATAGTGGCAATACGCTAGCAGAACAGGACTCAGGGTATTTGGCCAGCAACCAGTTAACGCGCCGGCAAAGCGCCGTGACTGCGGCGTGCATGCTGATGCACAAAAAGGTGTTCGATGCTGTTGGGGGACTTGATGAACATAGGTTCCCTGTAGCATTTAACGATGTTGACCTTTGCTTGAAAGTTCAACAGCAAGGGCTGCATCTGGTTTGGACCCCATTTGCACGATTGATCCACGCAGAGTCCGCCAGCCGCGGCAAAGATTTGGCGCCTGAAAAGCGCGCACGGGCTCATCGCGAACAGCAAAAATTCATTGAGCGTTGGACGCTCGGCCACTACAATGACCCGTTTTATAACCCAGCGTTAGCCTTGGATTACTTGACCGGGCCTTACGGGGGATTAGCAATGCCCGTTAGCAGCTTTGCTAAACGGAAGCAGACCCAGCCTGCCCTTGGAGCCTGGGAAGAAAGGAATCAATAGGTGTACGGCATGGATGGCAATGCCCAAAAGTTTTCACTTCTGCCCACTGTGCTGGCTCTTTTGACCCACGCACTGCGTTATGCCGTGCCTGGCACATTGTTATTCCAATCAGTTCCAAGCTTAGCCCGGGTTTGCGGTATGGCAATAAAAATTTATTGCCTGATTAACCACACGGTAAACAAGCGCTTTATTTCATCAGGGCACGGCATCGACACGCACGCACGGTCGCTGCCCCGGCGCATGCGCGCGGCCCTACGGCTGCACTGCCATCATCAGGGGCGGCCAGCAAACCTCCACTCGTACTCAATTGCAGACCAAACGCCATGAATTCCCTATCTGCACCGGCAGCATCAAGTACCGAAGTCAACGGCCATTTCGATTACATTCTTGACGACCGCGCATTCGGCTGGGCGTTTGCTCCTGCTCACCCACAAAAACGGCTGACCATTGAAATTATCGCCAATGGTGAAGTCGTTGCCCAAGGCCTTGCGCAGCAGTTTCGAGAAGACTTGCAAACCGCCGGGATAGGCGATGGTTGCTATATGTTCGATTTGCAACTGTCCCACGAACTGTTCGACGGCCAAGTACATAGCCTGACCGCACGCGTTGCAGACACGGGTGGCATTCTTGGCGGCGACCCCCTCGCCTTCGGTCCGGAGCAACGGGAGCCCAGCTACCCTCAGATCCCGCGAGCCCTTGGCCTGGGCATGCTGACCGAACTGATGAACAAAGCCAACTACAGCCGCTTCGCTGGCAACCTGCGCAACTTCGCACAGGCCTACCGGCTTGCCTCACGCCTGCAAGAAACCGGCGAAGTCGCTGAGGCTCAAAGTGCATGGGCCACCATCAACGGTGCACTCGGCGAAAACCCGCTGAGCTACTGCAAGCTGGGTGAATGCCTGATGCTGCTGGGCAATGCGGGCGAGGCCTTGGTCGCCTTCCGCGTAGCAGCGGGTTGCGACCTGCGCCTGCACTGGGCGCACCTGGGCATGGCCAACAGCCTGTTTGCCCTGGGCCAGTTCGAACAGGCCGAGGAGGCCCTGCAGGTAGCCATTGCCCTGCAACCACAGGACACCGCCCTGGCAAAACGCCTGAAGTACATGCAAGACCACAGCCTGCCGCAGCGTGTTGACCTGCTGCTTGGCCAACAGCAGCGCGACGCAGCCATCGCCCTGCTCAAATCGTTCCTGCTCAAGCGCCCGGACAGCACCCAGGCATGCGCCTTGCTGGGTGACCTGCTGTGCGAGCCCAGTGACAACACCCTGCCTGGCATGACGCAACTGCATGAACTGCGCAAGGCACAGTGCATTCTTGAAGCCCTGCTGGACGACGTCGAAACCCGGCTGAACGAGGCCATCGAGTAAATGAAAAAGCTGCTGCGGCACATTCATGAACACAGCGCTGACGGCCTGGACACCAGCTTGATCGTGGGTGCCGGTACCGGCAGCCTGCTGGGCGACTGGCGCCAACTGGGTAGCCGTAAGTTGCTGCTGGCCGAGGCACATCCACGCCTGGCCGAGGAACTGGGCCGTCGCTTGCGTCATGATCAGGGCGAACACCTGCTTGCCGTAGCCGTGACCGGCGACGAACAGCCTGTGGCAACGTTACAAGCGCTGAACAACCTGGCCTACAGCAGCCTCAACCAGGCAGTCGACCTGTTTTCCTACTACCCCAATCTGCGCCGCGATGAAGCATTGCAGGTTCCAGCGCGCAGCCTTGAAGCGATCGTGGCAGAGCAAGGCCTGGACGGCCGGCAACCCCACGCATTGCTCATTGCCGCACCGGGGCAGGCATTGCAATTACTGCAAGCTACCCCGGCAGCCGCACTGCACACCTTTAGCTGGGTGATTATCGAATGCAGCAGCGAGCCGCTGTACCAGGACGATGCCAGTGACAGCGAGATCATTGCCTGGATGGACGGCATTGGCTTCGAGCTGGTGACCGACAACCCGGACGCCATCTTCCCGCAAAGCCAGCTGCTATTCGAACGCAACGCTACGCGCCTGGTACAGCATCGCCTGCACAGCGAAGTTGCACAGCTGCGCTCACAGTCTTCGTCTGCCGCTCAAAACAGCCAGCAGCAGCTACAGGAGCTGGAGCAGCAACTGCAGCAACGCGACGCAGCCCTGCTCGAACTGACCGGGCTGGCCAACGAGCAAAAGCAACAGCTCGATGAGCTGGCAAGCGAGAACGCCCGGCTCTCCTCTGCGTGCGAAGCAATGCAAGCCCAACAAGGAGAGCTGCATCAGGCGCTGCAAGAACAGGCCGGCCAGGCTAACGCCCAGCAGGCGCAAGTTCATGAAATTGGCAATGAGCGCGACCAGCTTGCCAGCGCTTGCGAAGCGCTACGGCAGCAGCATGCAGCGTTGACTACAGCTTACGACCAGCAAGCCAGCCAGATAGACGACCTGCGAGCAGAGCTTGCCACACTGACTAGCCGCAATAGCGAACTGGCCCTGATCAACGAAGCGCTGGAGAACCAACGGGCCGAGCTGGCGGGTGCCTGCCAGATGCAGACCCAACTGGCAGACGAACGCCAGGCCCGCGCTGACGCGCTCGGCGCCAAGGCCAGCGAGCTTGCAAGCGAACGCGATGCCTTGGCCAAGGACAACGCCAGGCTCACCGAAACCTGCGAGGGGCAAACCAGATCGGCCAGTGAATACAAAGCGCACCTGGACAAGGTCAGCGAACAGCGTGACCAGTTGCAGAAGGCGCTGGCCGAGCATAAGGATACGTTCGAAGCCAATCAGGGTTATGTGCACACACTTGAGCGTGAAGCGGTCGAGTATCAGCATCGGCAGCGCTTGCTGGAAGAAGAACTGGTCAAGAGCGAAGCCCAGCTCGAATTGATCAAAGATCTGCTTCTGCGCGAGCCAGGGCTCTGAATATGGGCTTGCCAATGTTTACAGCCATTGCCAACTGGCTACGCCTTCGTAAGGGCCCACCTGTCAAGCAACAGCCCGCTGCCGAGCCGGTTGTTCTGGAAGATGCCGACGAAGGCCTGGATGCTCATTTAGTCCCTTATGACGAAAACCTGCTTGAGCGCAGCCGCACGCAATGGCAATTCGGGGACTGGCAAAGCCTTGCCGAGCTGCAACGTGAAACCCTGCAGCATCACCCGGACCGCGCCAAGCTGGCGCTGCTGGCTGCCGGCGCGCACCAGCAACTGGGCAACATGACCGCCGCGCGCCAGTTCACCCGCCTGGCCCAGGACTGGGGTTGCAGCAAGAAGCTGATCAGCCAGGTGCTGATTGCCGGCGTGCACAATACTCTGGGCCGCGCCACGGCCATTGCTGGCCGCTCGCAACAGGCGCTGGGGCACTTCCAGAACGCTGTGAAAATTGCCGCGCCCGGCGCTGATGTACGCCTGCTGGTACAAGCACGCGTGCGCGAGGAACTGGGCCAGCTTGGGCTGCCAGCCCTGGAAGCCCAGCAAAAGCCAGGCATAAGCACCATCCGCCCCACCACCGAGATAAGCGCCGTTCAAAAGCTGTCCGAGGAGCTGCAGAAACAGCACGCAACCTTGAGCGAACAGATAAAGCAGCAGAATGCCGAAATGGTCAAAGTGCGCCAGTCTCTGGAGCGCACGGTGAAGTCCGAGATGCTCAATGCTGCCCAGCAGCTGGAGGCATTTATGGGCGTTCAGAACTATCTGAATCATGGCGAACATTTGCCCGGTATGCACGGTTGGCCGATCAGCCCGGACTTTGCGCTGTACCTGGTCGAATTAATCGACGGCAATGATTATGACTTGATCCTCGAGTTTGGCTCTGGCACTTCAACCGTAGTCATTGCCAAAGCGTTGGCGAGAATTGCTCGCCAGCAACACGGCAAGCCTTCCACCGTGCAGGTGGCATTCGAACACCTGGAGCAGTACCACGCGCAAACGCAGGCGAATTTGCGAAACGCGGGGTTACTGGAAGCTGTGCAATTAGAATTTGCACCTTTGGCCGATTTCAAGGCACTCAATGGCACCGCATATTCATATTACAGCTGTCACGCCGCCCTGCATAAATTGGCTGAGCAGCTAAGTTCAGGTATCAAGATACTAATTATAGTTGACGGCCCACCTGCATCAATTGGAAAGCATGCGCGATACCCTGCAGTGCCTTCGGTACTTGCAAGTTTCAAAGGTGCGCACATCGACATCTTGCTCGACGACTACATCCGTGAAGATGAAAAGGAAATCGTCCAGCTATGGCTGAAAGACATCGAAGTTGAGGGCCTGACTGCTCAGATGTCTACTCGCAAAATGGAAAAAGACGCTTGTCTTATCTCCATCCCCCACAAGGTGTAAAACGAGCATAATCTCATGAAAATCCTAACAGTATTCGGCACTCGCCCCGAAGCAATCAAGATGGCACCCCTTGCGCTCGCACTCGCAGCAGATGAGCGCTTCGATGCGAGAGTGTGCGTAACTGGGCAGCACAGAGAGATGCTCGACCAAGTCCTGGAATTGTTTGAAATCAAACCAGAGTTTGATCTCAACATCATGAAGCCAGGGCAGGACCTAACGGATGTAAGCACTTCGATCCTGCAAGGTATGAAAAGCGTATTCCAGGATTTCAAGCCCGATGTGGTCCTGGTGCATGGCGATACGGCAACTACTTTTGCTACGACCCTGGCTGCCTACTACCACCAAATACCTGTTGGCCATGTTGAAGCGGGGCTGCGCACCGGCAATCTGTATTCCCCATGGCCCGAAGAGGGTAACCGCAAGCTGACCGGAGCATTGGCTAACATACATTTCGCACCCACAGAGGACTCGCGAGCGAATCTGCTGCGCGAGGGGGTTGCTGATGCTTCGATAGTCGTGACCGGCAACACTGTAATCGATGCGCTTTTGGACGTAGTAAATCGTCTGAAAAACGATGAGGTACTGTATAAAAAAGCCTCGGCACCTTCTAACTTTCTGGATCCTTCTCGTAAGTTGATTTTGGTTACTGGTCATCGCCGCGAAAGTTTTGGCAGCGGGTTTGAACGCATCTGCCAGGCGCTGCTGGAGGTTGCTCAACAGCACCCGGAAGTTGATATCGTCTACCCAGTCCACCTGAACCCTAACGTAAGAGAACCTGTCAATCGCCTGCTGTCAGGCATTAACAACGTTCATCTGATTGAGCCGATGGACTATCTGCCTTTCGTTCATTTGATGAGCCGCGCTCACATCATTCTTACTGACTCAGGCGGTATACAAGAGGAAGCACCATCGCTTGGGAAGCCTGTTCTAGTAATGCGGGATACCACTGAAAGGCCTGAAGCCGTTGCCGCTGGTACGGTAAAGTTGGTGGGCAGTGATGTGGCAAATATAGTTCGTGAACTGAACCGGCTTCTGTCGAACCAAGAAGCCTATAAAGCCATGAGCTTTGCCCACAACCCATATGGCGACGGTACTGCTTGCCAAAGAATTATTCAAGCGTTGTTGAAGAACGCTTAACCCTATAGCCCTTGCGTGCATGCTCAGAAACCCTGCGAGCGTGCAGCACACAATGTCAGGAAAGACGATGCCAAACTCTAAATATTCCTTCCAAACAATTTCCATGATTGGCCTTGGCTATATCGGCCTTCCAACTGCAACTCTTTTTGCTTCGCGCAAGAAAAAAGTGATCGGGGTCGACGTTTCCGAACACGCAGTGAATACAATCAACAGTGGCAAAATTCACATTGTAGAGCCAGAACTCGATATCTTGGTACACGCGGCCGTTACCGAAGGTTATCTACGTGCCACAAGGACCCCTGAGCCTGCGGATGCATTTTTGATCGCAGTTCCAACCCCGTTCCAAGACGGCCATAAGCCTGACCTGAGCTATATTGAGTCAGCCAGTAAAGCTATTGCGCCGGTATTGAAAAAGGGAGACTTGGTGATTCTAGAGTCCACGTCCCCGGTTGGTGCAACCGAACAGATGGCGGCATGGCTGTCTGAAGTACGCCCGGATCTGAGCTTCCCACAGCAGGCCGGAGAAGACGCTGACGTACAGGTTGCTCATTGCCCGGAGCGCGTACTCCCCGGCAAAGTGGTTCATGAATTGGTATCAAATGATCGCGTAATTGGCGGCATGAGTGCAAAGGCTAGCAGAATGGCGGTTGAGCTCTATAGAACCTTCGTTGAAGGTGAGTGCATCGTTACCAATGCGCGTACAGCTGAAATGTGCAAGCTTACCGAAAATAGCTTCCGGGATGTGAACATTGCATTCGCCAATGAGCTTTCAATCATTTGCGACAAACTGGACATCAACGTTTGGGAACTGATTGCCTTAGCCAACCACCACCCGCGTGTTAATATTCTGCAGCCTGGCGTAGGTGTTGGTGGACACTGCATCGCTGTAGACCCTTGGTTTATTGTGGACACCGCTCCCGAAGAATCACGCCTTATTCGCACCGCTCGTGAAGTTAACGATTTCAAGCCTGAATGGGTTCACGAAAAAGTAAAGGCCTGCATTACAGAGGCGATGTCTAAGAAACCAGGGAGTACCCTTCGAGATATTAAAGTCGCATGCTTGGGCTTAGCGTTCAAGCCTGATATTGACGATCTCCGGGAAAGCCCTGCAGTAAAGGCAACCATGCAACTCGCTGAACTCGGCTGCCAAGTACTTGCTGTAGAACCAAACATTGCGCAACTCCCAAGTAAAATCAGCAAAGACAACTTAGTTCTAACTTCCTTAGAAAATGCTCTTGAGTCAGCTGATGTTATTTGCATTCTAGTGAAACACCGTCAATTTGCGGAGGAAGTCGATTTAATTCGACGTCACAAATATAGCATTGATGCCGTTGGTATTTTTGCATAACCAGCCTTCCTTAAACACGGTAAGCAACATGCAACTTAAAAGCAAACCACAACCCTTCAGCTCCAAAGCAAAGCTGGCCGCCACAGAATACTCCAACGGCAACTACAAGCTTGCCCTTGAGACGTACAGATTGTTGGCAAGCACCATCGGTGAAAAGTTTTTCCAAGCTAACATAACATTGTGTGAGCAGCGCCTGAATAACAGCTTGGCCAGCACGCTTTCGACTAACCAGAATCCAATAACTACGAACAACACAATTAAGGACATCTCCAAAAGATTAAAGCCTGCAGCGGGCCGACTCAAATCTATTTATATAATGGATGAAATCTCCGAGGAATGCTGGCGCCATGAAATGACCGGATTCCCGATCAATAGAAATGGCTACGCTGACCAAATTATGAAATCCACCGCCGACTTCTGCTTCTTAGAAAGTTGCTGGAAAGGAAATCGCGGTCGCTGGGAGTACGCTTTCACTTCACCAGGGTTGACGCATTCGAATGCGCAGGCACTGCTTGATCTTATTCCGAAAGCGAAGAGTCGTATGCCTGTCGTTTTCTGGAACAAAGAAGACCCCATGCATTATGACCGCTATCTTCCGATAGCCAAACATGCAGATATTATTTTCACAACCGACTCCAACAAATTATCAGATTACAAGCGCGACGTACCGGATGCTAAAGTGTACGCCGTGCCTTTTGCTGCGCAGCAAAAAATCTGTAACCCTTCAAATAGGTTCCGCAAAAAACCTGAGAGTGTATGCTTCGCCGGTTCGTACTATGGGGTTGGCCATGACGAACGAAAACGACAGATGGATGCTCTCCTGCCTTCCATCATCGACTTCAATGGCGCAATTTATGATCGCATGTCCAAAATAGAAAGTGATCGTTATAAATTCCCACCTCAATACACTCCCTTCATTAGAGAGGCCGTGCCTTTCGCAGAAGTGGTGAAGCTGTATAAGCGATTTAAAGTATTTCTGAACGTTAACACCATCATAGACTCGCCTACAATGATGTCTCGAAGGGTCTATGAGCTTCTTGCATGTGGCACCCCTGTAGTGTCGACCCCGTCTAAAGCAATCGAAGAGCAGTTCCCTGGCATCGTCCACATTGCCAAAGACGCTGAAGAAGCCAAAGCAGTCATTGAAAAGCTGTTAACCGATGAGCACCACTGGGAAAAAACTTCGCACTTGGGTTATCGCGAAGTTATGACCAAGCATACTTACACCCATAGATTGAAAGACATCCAAAACGCACTAGGCTTTACCAGCGAAACCTCCACACCGCTTGTAAGCATCATTACATGTACACGACGCCCAAGCATGATTGATCGCATCGTCGAAAACATGACCCGGCAAAGCCATCCTAATTGTGAGTTAGTTCTTGTGCTGCAAGACTTCAGCACCGCGGAAAAAGAAGAACTGATTACCAAGCTAAAGCGAAGCCCCTCGACACTCAAGCGCATTGAAGTCATCATCAATGACAACCCAGACATTACGCTTGGTGAACGTTTTAATCACGCAGCCACCATGGCGAAGGGCGAGTATATTGCAAAAATGGACGATGACGATTTCTATTTTAAAAACTATTTGTCAGACATGCTAATACCATTTACTTTTGGCAACTATGGCATGGTGGGAAAAAAAGAACTTTACATGTATCTGTCAGAATCCCAACAACTGGTAAAACGATTCTCAGGCATGAAACATCAAGAAGTTGATTTTGTAGCAGGACCGACTTTTGTTATAAAGCGATCCGTATTTGACGCCATTAAATTCCAGCCAACTAACACAGGCGAAGACAGCTCATTTATTAAAGCACTACTAGCATCCGGATCAAAAATCTACGCCTCTGACTCATTCAATTTTGTGCAATTCCGAGGAAAAAGTACGAATCACACTTGGCAGATCTCTGACGAAGAGATTCTGAGCGGCAAACAAACTCAATTTATAACAAAAGGCGACTACCAGTCGATCGTTGAGGTCTAAGCTGATGATTTGCACATACTTTACGGATTTTATCCAAGCCCATACAGAGCGGAGCGATAAACACAGATTTTTTATCGATAAGCTCACTACAAGAGAAGTACTCACATCCGCAGGACTCTACACGCCAAGCCAAATTGCGAAGTTCGACTCTGTTGAAGCGGTCATATTTGACGAGCTTCCTGACCCAGTAGCCTTGAAGCTGACTAATTTATCCTCGAAGGCCGGAATTTACCTGCTTTATCGTGTGAAAGGTGGGTATTTCGAACAGCTTTCCAACAAGCTTATGACCGAATCAGAAATTGTGGCTGACATCCGCAGACTCTGTAAGGGGCACAAAAGCCCGCTAATCGCTGAGGAGTTAATAATCGGCGAAAACGGCCCACTCAAAATACCGTTCGATTACAAGATATACACTTTCAACGGCAATCCTGAGTTTATTCTACAAATTGATCGAAACCCCAAGATTGACGAAATATCTTTTTTTGATGGGAATTTCGAGGTGATTACAGATTCACGCGCCACAACAACAGGTGAATTCACAAAGCTGGGAATTCCGGTTAAACCAAGGAATTATCTCGAAATGTTAGACGCTGCTAAAAAGGCATCCAAAGAAATAGATCGCCCTTTTATCAGTGTTGACATGTACACGACCGGCACTGACGTTTATATTGGCGAGCTCACCCCGACTCCTGGCGGCCCTTACTTCGGCAGCATTTTCAAATTCTCTGAAGAGTTCGATCTTTACTTGGGAGGCCTTATGGTTGATGGCTATAAGCGTAGAGAATGGGAAGTACCCAATATCGAGACGCTCCCCCCAGCACGTAGTCAAAGGACTCCAAAGCCCTAACTAATCACATGAGCGAGGTGAACTTACATGCCGTCATGGAAAATGCAAATTCCGTCTCGCTCTTTTGCCCTTCTAGCGAAACAATTGAAGCCGCCCATACTCGCAATATTCGGTATATCATTACCAACTGCACCAAAGCGGTTAGACCATATAGAAGCCTTCTCTAACCTCTTCAGACACAAAATATTTGCGATTTAATTAACTTGAATATATTACTCATTTCCGACAATTTTACTAGTACAGCACTCATAGAAGCTTGCGAGCGGGTAACCTACCTCACCCCAGATTCTTATCGGGCAGAGATTCCACGCAGCAATGCCGACTTCTTATTTGTGGAGTCAGCATGGCAAGGGCTAGACAACACTTGGTATCGAAAACTATCACCACCATCTCTGGAAATTTTCGAATGTGTAAGCTTATGCAAAAAATTTAACATCCCAACTGTTTTTTGGAACAAAGAGGACCCTGTTCACTTTGGAACCTTTTTGCCACTAGCCCGACATTTCGACCATGTTTTTACCACAGATATCGATTGCATACCTCGCTATAAGAAAGCACTAGGGCACGACCAAGTATCTTTGCTTCCATTCGCTGTGCAGCCTACGTTGCACAATCCAATTTCATATACGCCTAGGAAGAATGCATTCTGCTTTGCGGGTTCGTGGTATCAACGCTACCCCGACCGCCAGAGAGAATTCAAATCGCTAGTTGAGGTCATATCAGAGATAGGCCGACTGGACATTTACGATCGTAATTACAACAACAATAAGGCTGACACGAAGTTTCCAGCCGAATACAGTCCTCTCATCAAGGGGTTCTTGCCCTTCGATCAAATCGACGTCGCTTACAAAGGCTATCGATTCGCCCTAAACATAAACACCGTAACGCAATCACAAAGCATGTTCGCACGACGAGTCTACGAACTCATGTGCAGCAACAGCATAGTGGTCAGCAACCCCTCCAAAGGACTACAGCTATTCTTTGGAGACTTGGTTATTTCAGCACCTGACAAGGCCGAACTTAAAAACAAGATAGATTCAGCGTGGCGCGACGAAACAAGCTATCGAAAACAACGCTTAATGGCGCTCCGCAGTGTCTTAAAAGAGCACACATACGAGCATCGACTACAGTACATAAAATCTCGGATTAACGCTGTGCGCTGGCAGCCCCCCCAATCTGAAGTTTTGATTTTAGCAATAGCACGGACTCCTGAGTCAGAATGCGCAGTTATTGAAAATATCAGACGCCAACAGCATCCCTGCCGCTCCTTAATACTACGCACCTATGAAAATAATCATGAACATACAACTCCGCCGCACGACCCTCTAATTACCGTCCACACTGACAAATCTGATTACATAACTGCTTTAAAAACAGCCATAGCCAATCACTCTTGGCTGACATACTTTGCAAGTGATGACTACTACGGCCCAGAGTACCTAACAGATCTTTCTCTCGCAACCAAGTTCACGCAAGCTGATACTATTGGAAAAAAATCGCATTTCTCCGCAGAAAACGATACCTGCTTACTTTACGAGGATGGAGAGCAATACAGCTACGTCGATAAATTATTAGCGCGCTCAGCAATAATGCTTTCTTCTAAGCTACCAACAGGATGGCTGGAAAAGCGCATTGATGATTTAGATAGCGCAACGGTCGACTGGTCAACTTCCTCACTGGCTACCGATGAATTTCAATATTGCCGAAATGGTTCTCACTTATCCATTTCGCAACTGGACGAGCTAACGGGCAATATACCAATTAATACTGGATTATCCTTAGCCGAGGACATCCTACCAATTGCTGAGCGCCTTTCCGCTGCTGACTATTGCGATCCCGCAGTATCAACTAAAGCCATCCAAATAACTGGCGACGTACTCTTCGACTGGCTTAAGACTCGGCTGCCAGAAAAAGTCTCGCTTGAGCTCCAAGGTGATTATTTGCTAGTTAAGTCGCACCTCGACGACGATGAAACTGCTACCCTTTACGCTGCACAGCGCTTTAGCCGCACCGAACTCAATTTATTATCCAACAATCAAATTCGCTTAATTTTACAACACGACCTAGCTGAAATTAAAACAGCTTTCGAGTTCGAAAACGCTAGCAGAGTTGGTATTGGGCACACCATAAATAGCGCTGGGGCGCCATATTCGCTTATTATTCCTGATGAATGCCACTACGTCCGCATCGCGTTACATTTGAAGGGCTCGGGCACTGCGACCATCCGCAGCCTTGTATTAGGAAAAACTACCGACCCCTCAGCAGTTTCGCTGGAAAAATGCGCGACCCCACTCAAGTCTCTGAAGCAGAAGCATACCAAAACCTTCCTACGATCAGGAGCCTCAAAGATGTCGCTAACCAATCGTGCCCAGGCAGCTTTCAACGCTGGACAGTATGCGCTAGCGATTGAACTGTATTCCAGCGCAGTTCTTGAACAACCTGAACTCGCCCGCCTGTATCAATTCAACCTGAATATCGCTCACAAAAAACTTAGCAGTTCCAAAAATACTGCAAACGTGTCAACTCCAGCACCGCCTCACCCCATCTCCCCCTCCGACAATAGCGCGGACTTGTCGTTCATACCACTCGACGAAATCTACAGAATTATTCACGACGCTTCTCGCAACTCTTCGCCATTACCGGTTTCTCACGCGCCCTTGGTTTCGGTGCTAATGACTACCAACAACAATGCCGAACTCATAGAAGAAGCAGTAAGCTCAGTACTTCGCCAGAGCTGGGAAAAGCTAGAGCTAATTATTGTTGACGACTTCAGCTCGGATGATACATGGCCAATATTGCAGCGACTACAAAGAACAGTCAGCAACCTTTCTTGCCACCGATTAAATACTTGTCTCGGCAAGGGTTTTGCAAAAAATTTTGCCATACAAAAATCTAAGGGCGATTACCTGTTTTTCCAAGCAGGAAATGAACTTTCCCACCCCGAACGAATTCGCTTGAGTATGCATCAACTGCTAAAACCAGAAGTTGCAGCTGTAGTTGAGAACTGCCTAAATATTTCCATACCCTCAAACCGGGTCGCTAGACGTGATCTGCAGTCCCCCATACCAGCACCGACGCTTGCCCTTAAGCGGTTGGCGTTTGAGCGTATTGGCTATTTTGATTACTATCAAAATTCACTTCAGGACGAATTCAATTCGCGACTTCACGCTTGGATAGCCACTGAGGGGTGCTTGGTCACCGAAATGGAGCACCCTCTTCTCTACAAAACGAGTATAGAGCATAAAATAACACTCACCGCACCCAATTTAAACGCAGCACCCTGCCCCGATAATGGCTTAACGCACACCGCTGTTTATCATGAGGCGTTTACTCATCTACATCAGCAACACGGTATAGAACGCCTTGGCGAATTCTTCCGCTTTCCGGTCATTCGTGACCTGCTCCCCGTTCCGCCCGCCTTCAGCAGCCTTGCGAATCCTTCACAACCCGTGCTCGTCAGCCTGTGCTCGATCCCAGAACGCGCCGAATTGCTCCGCCAGGTACTCGCTAGCCTAGCGCCTCAGGTTGACGCGATGCACATCTATCTGGACCGCTATGATTCGATCCCAGACTTCGTCCGTAATTGCCACCCCCAAGTAACGGTCTACCTCTCCAAGGACCACCCAGGTCTGCGCGACAACGGCAAGTTCCTGGCGTTTTCCACACTTGCAGAAGACTGCTACTACTTCACAGCAGATGACGACATCGTCTATCCCCCTGATTACGTCGCCAGCATGGTGCGACGCATCGAGGATTACGAGCGCCAGGCGGTAATCGGGGTACATGGGGTACTACTGCCAGAGCAGGCAGAAGGTTACTTCACATCCTTCCGCAAGGTGCACATGTTCAAAAAGGAACTGGAACGGGATGCGTTGGTGAACAACCTGGGCACTGGCACCGTAGCGTTCCACTCGGGTCTGTTGCGCGGGCTGGACCTTACCCATTTCGGTACGCCGGGCATGGCAGACCTGCATCTGTCGGTTTTCTGCAAGCAACGCGATATCCCGATGGTGGCGCTCGCCCGCCCCGAAGACTGGCTGCAGGAACTGCCCTCGCCCAATACCAGCCTGTACAATGAGTTCCGGCAGGCGGACGACCAGCAGTCGGCACTTATCCGTGCCCACAAACCCTGGGGTTATGCAGCGATCAGCAAGGCTGTTGCCGGGGCCTCGATGCGGGCAACCAAGCCTGACACAGGCGAACGCCTGCAACGGTTGATACCCCTGTTGCATGCTTGCCTGAAATAGCCTAGGCACCAAGGCACCGCTTTGGCACTTCGCAGGGCCGGCTGAAAAGCCGGCCCGCTTACATTATCTGCTGTTGAGTACGCCTAGGCGCGCAAGGGAAAGCACACTATGAACATCACCCCTCCCCAGTGCCTGCTACGGCCCGTTGCCTGGGTATGCAGGCCATGAAAATCACCGTCGTCGGAATGGGTTACGTAGGCCTGGCCAATGCCGCCCTGCTCGCTCAACACACGCAAGTGTTCACGCTGGACCGCGACCCGGCCAAGGTAGACGCCATCAACCAGCGCCGCTCGCCCATTGTCGACCCGTTGCTTGAAGACTATCTGCTCAACAAGCAGCTGAACCTGCAGGCAACGCTCGATGGCGCAGAGGCTTACGCCGATGCGGCCTTCGTCGTCATCGCCACACCCACCGACTATGACGTTGAAAGCGGCCGCTTCGATACCCGTTCCGTCGAGTCGGTCATCCGTGACGTGCGAGCAGTCAACCAAGCGGCCACGTTGGTGATCAAGTCCACAGTGCCAGTCGGGTTCACCGAGCGCATGCGGCGCTTGTTCAGTTTTGACGACATCATTTTTGCACCTGAATTTCTGCGTGAAGGCCAGGCGCTCTACGACAACCTGTACCCTTCTCGCATCGTGGTCGGCGGTGATACCGCAGGCGCCAGGCTATTCGCCGAACTGATGCAGCACAGCGCGATCAAAAAAGACGTGCCGGTACTGCACACCGGCGCCACCGAAGCCGAGGCGATCAAGCTGTTCGCCAACACCTACCTGGCCATGCGCGTAGCGTACTTCAACGAGCTGGACAGCTACGCCGAAAGCCATGGCCTGGATACCCGCCAAATCATCGAAGGTGTCGGGCTGGACCCGCGGATTGGCAACCATTACAACAACCCCTCCTTCGGCTATGGCGGCTACTGCCTGCCCAAGGACACCAAGCAATTGCTGGCCAACTACAGCGACGTGCCGCAAACCTTGATTCGGGCAATTGTCGACTCCAACCGTACCCGCAAAGACTTCATCGCCGAGGCCATTCTCAAGCGCCAGCCGCGACGAGTGGGTATCTATCGGTTGATCATGAAAGCCGGCTCGGACAATTTCCGCACCTCGTCCATTCAGGGCATCATGAAGCGCCTGAAGGCCAAGGGGGTGGAGGTGGTGGTCTATGAGCCGGTGCTCAAGACTGCCACCTTTTTCAACTCACCGGTCCTGACTGACCTTGAAGAGTTCAAGCGCAGCTGCGATGTGGTCGTGGCCAATCGGCTTACCGATGAAATCAACGATATACTCGACAAAATTTATACCCGCGACCTGTACAGCAAGGACTGAGCGCGGCCATGACATGGCTACCGTTTTTATGGAGACATCGATGCAAACCCTACTCTCCGGCCTGAGTGAACAGGCCAGCCGCGCGTATGTAGGCGCCTCATTTGACGACGCATTTTCGATTCAGTGGAAACCCGCTGCGCAGTTCATGGCAGGCGTCGACCTCACCAGCTCTTCGGGGGCACACCAGCGCGTGTGGCTGTACCGTGCGCCTTGGTCCTGGTTGGCCGATGGTGCCACCGTCGATGTCGCAGCGGCACTGCACCAGTGGCAGGCCGAGCAACGCGCAGTGCTGCAACTGCGCCGCACGCTGCGTCAGCGTTTGATTCTGGTGAACATCGACAGGGTGACACCGCAGGCGTTGTTCGAGCGCCTGGGCCTGGCTTACAACGATCAGCCAGTGCAGCTGTTTGCCGACCCGTTGGCGGCCACACTGGGTGGTGTCTTCGAGCAGATGGCGCCCGAAAGCTGGACGTTGTACGAAGCGTTGGAAGCTGCAGCCTGGCTGCCAAGCGGTGAGCCGGAATTCCGCTCCAATCGCCCACTGCCAACCACAACCGGCTTGATCGAATTGCTGGACCTGATCCACGCGGGTCGCCAACTGCCCAACGCTCAACTGCAGCTGCATGAGCGGGAAAGGGCTATCACCAGCATGCGTCGTGAAACCGAGCAAGCGCGCAACGCCCAGCAAAGCCGCCACGATGAGCGCGAGCAGGTGCTGTCGCAGTTGCATCACGCACAGCAAGCGCTGGCGGATCGTGAAGCAGAAAGCCAGCTTCTCAAGGACCAGCACAGCAGCCTGCAGCAACAGCTGGCCCAGGCGCAGACGGACAAGCAGCAGGCTATCCAGGCCATGAGCGCTGCCAGCGTGAGTTCCAAGCCATTGGCAGAGGAAAACCAACTGCTGCTGGCTCAACTGCATGAAGTGCAGGCAGAGCTGGAAAAGCGCCATCAGGCCGGCCTGGCACTCGAACAACAAGTCGCAGCCCTGAAGCTGGAAGCAGCACAGGCTCGCGCAACGCAGCAAAAAGCCCAACAAGTCCATGCCGACCATAGCGTTGCTCAACGCTACAAGGAAGAAAGCGAGCTTCTGCTGGCCCAGTTGCACGAAGTGCAAGAAGAGCTGGAAAAGCGTCACCTGGAAAGCCAGGGTTTCAACGACAAATACGGCAAGTTGAAGAAAGAGCTGGACCAGACCCTTGCCGCGCAACAGCAGTCCGGCATGGACCTGGCCGGCGCAACAGCCAATGCCCAGGCGCTGGGCGAAGAGAACGAGCTGCTGCTCTCGCAACTGCATCTGGTGCAGGAAGAGCTGGAAAACTACTACCTGGCCAATCGCGAAATTCTCGCGGCCATGGACCAGTCCAACCACACGCTGCACCGTGCCCGTCAGGTGATCAGCCGGGTGGCTGCCAATGTCTAAGCCTAAGGCGGCAAGCCCGTTCAACAGTGTGGTCGACCCCCAGTGGTACGTAGCGACTTATCCGGATGTAGCGGCTGCAGGTGCAGACCCACAACAGCACTATGAACAACATGGTGCCGCTGAGGGTCGCTTGCCCCGGTATCTACAAGCCTATCGCCTGGAGTCGGCCCTGTGGGGCGGCTTCAGCGGGCTGGCGTTGCCCGAGCTCAGTGCCCTGCAGGCACACACCGAAGACCGTGAAGAGCACGCCTACGCTTCCTGGGCCCTGGCCCGCTGGCATGCCAGTGCCTCGCAATGGTCGAGCGCACTTCCATACATCGACGCCCTCGCACAGCCACTGCCACCTTACATCGGCACCCTTGGCCCAATATTGCTAAGGGCCGAGGTGCTGCTGCGCAATGGCCAGCAGTCGCTTGCGCAAGCCTGCATCGCCGAGGCCATCGCGGCAAAAGGCATGCAAGCCGACTTGTGCCTGGCAGCCGCCAATGTGTCGCTGGCCACAAAGGGCACCCAACACCAGCCGCCAGCGGCTATGCGCCTGTTCTGGCTTAACCGTGCGCTTGCCGCTGCCGACCTGGCACCGGTTGCCTTGCGTGATACCGCAGCTGCGCTCACCCTGGATAACCTCCAGGCCGCGTCTGCCGCGAAGGTTCCGCCCCAAGCCCAGCCAAAAATCAGCGTGATCATGCCGGCGTTCAACGCCGAGGCGTTCATTGAAACGGCCCTGCGCAGCCTGCTGGCTCAAAGCTGGAGCAACCTCGAAATCCTGGTTGTCGATGACTGCAGCAGCGATGCCACGGTCGAGCGTGTTTCTGAGCTGGCCCGCGAAGACTCGCGCATCGTGCTGTTGCAGCAGCCGGTAAACCGCGGCGCTTACGCTGCTCGCAATACGGCATTGAAGCACGCGACCGGCACGTTCGTGGTCAACCATGACAGTGACGACTGGTCCCACCCTCAGCGCCTGGAGCTCATGGCCACCCCACTGCTGCAGAACCCCGGCCTGGTCGGCACTCTGGCTGAGTGGGTCAGGGCCGATACCCAGCTGCACTTCCAATGCTGGCGCATGGAAAACAGCCTGATCGAACCGAGCGTTTCCACCATCATGATGCGCTGCGATGCCGTGCGCGAACTTGGCGGCTGGGATGAGGTGCGTGTCGCGGCCGACCATGAGCTGCGTCAGCGCCTGCAACGCCGCCATGGCGACGAGGCACTGCTTTACCTGCTGCCAGGGGTGCCGCTGGTCATTGCCCGTCACCTGCCACAGTCGCTGACCATGGCTTCCGGCACGCATCTGCGCTCGACGTTCTTCGGCCTGCGCCAGCTGTACAGCGCTCTGGCCGATACCTGGCATGCCATGGCAGAAGATGCGGCTCACCTGCGCTTGCCTGAAAGCGCGGGTGAACGCGCCTTCCCGGCACCCGCACCGATGCTGCGTACGTCATCTGCCCAAGCCAGCTACGACTGGCTGCTGATCAGCGACCTTGGCGAAACAGCGCGCAGCGCCAAGGCCCTGCGCCTGATACTGGACAGGTTGCAAGGGCAAGGGGAACGTGTTGCCTTGCTGCATTGGCCAGACTATCAGCACCCCGGCCCGGTGGGCCCCGACATACTTCGCAAGGCCGTCCTCGGTGCGGTGGACATCGTGCTGGCCGAGCAGCAACTGGTAGCCCAGCGTGTGGTGGTCGTAGGGCGTCATCTGTTGGCCTTCCCATTGGATCAGGTACCGGTCCTTCACGGCTTGCAAAATTGCCAGGTAGTGGACTCCGTGCGTGAAGCCAAGCTGCTGGCAATTGCACCAGCAGCTCAGGACCTTCCGCCAAGCGAAGAGCAGCCCCCGGTAGTCGAGCACCCCACCCCTGCTCCTGCCTTGGCGGAACATGAGGCGCTCGAGCCGGCCCCGGTGCAAGATAACACCACAGGGCTACCAGCCTTGTTCGACGCATCCTGGTACCTGCAACGTTACCCCGATGTAGCAAAAGCCGGCATCAGCCCTTGGGAACACTATGTTGCCAACGGTTTTGCCGAAGGCCGCGAGCCGGGCCCGAACTTCAATACAGCCTGGTATCTGGAACAGTGCATAGAGGCCCGCGACAGTGGGCTGCCGCCGCTGGTGCATTACGAACAGGTCGGTCGCCAAGCAGGTTATAACCCCACCCACCCTACTTTCACGGGTAGCCAGGCGAATCTACCGGGCAGGCCTACCGTGTTGCTGTGCGCCCACGCGGCCGATGTGCAACTGTTTGGTGCCGAACGCAGCCTGCTGGATGTACTCGATGCCTGCAATGCCCTGCGGCTCAACGTGTTGGTCAGCGTGCCAAGCGTTGCCAACATGGCCTATATCGATGAATTGCGCGCCCGCTCGCTGTTCGTCGCTTGTATTCCAACCCGACCATGGGCAGCCAATACAGCGCCATGCCCGCTAGCCGTAGAACGCTTCCGCACGCTGATCCGTGACCATTCGGTAGAGTTGGTGCAGGCCAACACCCTGATGCTGCGCGAGCCATTGCTGGCTGCGCGCAACGAAAATGTACCGGCAGTGCTGCATGCACATGAGTCCCCGGCCCATGACCCGGCACTCTGCGCCGCGATTGGCCTGGCTGCGCCGCAGATTGTGGAGCAAGCCCTTGAACGTGCCGACCACGTACTGGCCAACTCGGCCTTTACTGCTCAGCATCTTTCCAAGCCAGGGGCCACCCACGTGGTCAGCAACATCATTGACCTGAAGGCGTTCGACCTACCCAATATCATTGACAACAAGCGTGTCACGGCCGCGTTGATCAGCAGCAATTTGCCGAAAAAAGGTATCCAGGACCTGCTGCAGTTGGCCTGCGACACCGCAAGAGACACGCCTAACCTTCAGTTGTTGCTGATAGGGCCAGATACGCCAAGTGTTTCCGCCCTGAGAACACTGGAAGCGCGCGGCCAGCTGCCGGCCAACTTCAGCCTGCTGCCTTACGCAACCAGCCCGCAAACTGCCATTTCTCAAGCTAACATTGTGCTCAACCTGTCGCACTGCCAGGAAACCTTTGGCCGTACGCTGCTCGAAGGCATGGCCGCCAGCCGACCAGTATTGGCTTACCGCTGGGGGGCACTGCCCGAACTGGTTGATGAAGGCGTCAATGGCCACACATTCGAACACGGTGACACCAAAGCGATAGCCAACAGGCTGCGTCAGCTTTGCCGTAACCCGAAAAAAATTCGCACGCTGGGGGCTGCCGGGCGCAAACGTGCCAAGCAGTACAACTTGAAGCGTTTGAGCAAGCAGTTGGGCGCGGCCTATACATCGATACTTGATTATCCCCTGCTGCAGACAGAGGAACTGACATGATTCTAGTCACAGGCGGGGCCGGCTTCATCGGTTCCAACTTCGTACTGCAATGGTGTGCGAACGGTGGCGAAGAGGTGCTGAACCTTGATGCCCTGACCTATGCTGGCAACTTGTCCAACCTGCAATCGCTGGAAGGCAACGACCAGCATCGGTTCATTCAAGGCAACATTTGCGACGCCGACTTGCTTGCGCGGCTGTTCGCCGAGCATCGCCCCAGGGCAGTGGTGCACTTTGCCGCAGAATCGCACGTCGACCGCTCCATTGCAGGCCCTGAAGCATTCGTTGAAACAAACGTGGTCGGCACCTTCCGCTTGCTGGAAGCGGCTCGCGCCCACTGGAACCAGCTGGAAGGGGAAGCCAAGGCAAGCTTCCGCTTCCTGCATGTTTCTACTGATGAGGTCTATGGCACGCTGGGTAGCAACGACCCGGCGTTCACCGAGGCCACGCCATACGCCCCGAACAGCCCCTATTCGGCTAGCAAGGCCGCCAGCGATCACTTGGTGCGATCGTACTTCCATACCTATGGCATGCCAGTACTGACCACCAACTGCTCGAACAACTATGGGCCGTTCCACTTCCCGGAGAAGTTGATTCCGCTGATGATCGTGAACGCTCTGGCGGGGAAGGCATTGCCTGTGTACGGGGATGGCCAGCAGATTCGCGACTGGCTGTACGTCGAAGACCACTGCGCTGGTATCCGCCGAGTGCTGGAAGCCGGTGCCTGCGGGGAAACCTACAACATTGGCGGCTGGAATGAAAAAGCCAACATCGACATCGTGCGCACACTGTGCACGCTGCTCGATGAAATGGCGCCTGCCAGCGCGCGAGATGTCATCAACGTGAAGACCGGTGAACTAGTCAAGCAGTATGCAGAGCTGATCACCTATGTCACAGACCGCCCGGGCCATGACCGCCGGTACGCCATCGATGCACGCAAGATTGAGCGAGAGCTTGGCTGGAGGCCCGCAGAAACTTTTGACACGGGCATCCGCAAGACCGTGCAGTGGTACTTGAACAACCAGCAATGGGTTGCTGGCGTCATGGATGGCAGCTACCGGGACTGGGTAGCGCAGCAATATGGTTCGGGCAAACAGTGAAAATTCTGCTTTTGGGTAAAAATGGTCAAGTGGGTTGGGAGCTGCAACGTTCACTCGCACCGCTTGGCCATGTGATTGCGCTGGATCGTCAAGGATGCTTGGACTTAAGCGGCAACCTGGGGGACCTGGATGCGATAGCAGCCACGGTCCGGGCGTTGAAGCCGGATATCATCGTCAATGCGGCCGCCTACACAGCGGTAGACAAGGCGGAAATCGAACCAGCGCTGGCTGGACGCATCAATGCTGATGCGCCTGGAGTATTGGCGCGCCAAGCGGCTGCTATCGGTGCTTGGCTGATTCATTACTCGACAGATTACGTATTCGACGGCAGCGGCTCGAGCCCCTGGCCAGAAGAGGCGTCCACCCACCCTCTTTCGGTCTATGGCCGTACCAAGCGGGATGGCGAAGTAGCTATCGCAGCCAGCGGTGCCCGCGCCGTGGTGCTGCGCACCAGCTGGGTATACGCCGCCCGCGGCCAGAACTTCGCCAAGACCATGCTGCGGCTGGCTAAAGAGCGCGACGTACTTAACGTGGTAGCTGACCAGTACGGTGCACCCACCGGGGCGGAGTTGATCGCGGATGTAACTGCCCACATCATCAGGCAGATTTTCGGCGCGTCTAATGCTAGCGAACTGGCGGGTATCTATCACTTGGCAGCAGCTGGTGAAACCACCTGGCATGGCTACGCACAGTTTGTGCTGCAGCATGCCAGCCGGCAGGGTTGTGCGTTGAAGGTAACCCCTGAGCAGATCGGTGCGATCGCCACCGAAGATTATCCCGTCCCGGCCGCAAGGCCGCGAAACTCTCGCCTGAATTTGGCTAAACTCGAAAAGGCATTCAACTTAAAGATGCCGCCTTGGCAACAAGGTGTGCAACGCATGCTGGACGAGATCCAGCTTTAAGGACCGCATATGGCGCGTAAAGGAATAATTCTGGCGGGGGGGTCGGGCACCCGCCTGCACCCCGCCACCTTGTCCGTATCCAAGCAACTGCTGCCGGTATACGACAAGCCCATGATCTATTACCCGCTCAGTACGCTATTGCTGGCGGGTATCCGCGACATCCTCATTATCTCGACGCCTCAGGATACGCCCCGGTTCGAGCAACTACTGGGTGATGGCAGCCAGTGGGGGCTGAACCTTTCCTATGCGGTACAACCAAGCCCGGATGGCCTGGCCCAGGCGTTCACCATCGGCGCAGGGTTCATTGGCAAGGATCCATCGGCGCTAGTGTTGGGCGACAATATCTTCTATGGCCATGACTTCCAGGCGCTGCTGCTCAATGCAGACAAGCGACAGGACGGTGCCTCGGTGTTCGCTTATCACGTTCAGGACCCTGAACGGTACGGAGTGGCTGAGTTCGATGGGGACGGCTGCGTGCTTTCTATCGAAGAAAAGCCGAAAGTACCAAAGTCCAGCTATGCCGTAACCGGCCTGTACTTCTATGACAACCAGGTCGTCGACCTTGCGCGCCAATTGCAACCTTCTGCGCGGGGTGAGCTTGAAATCACTGACCTGAACAACCTGTATCTGCAGCAAAAGCAGCTGCACGTAGAGATCATGGGCCGCGGGTATGCCTGGCTAGATACCGGCACTCACGACAGCCTGCTTGAGGCTAGCCAGTACATTGCGACCATTGAGCGCCGGCAAGGGTTGAAAATTGCCTGCCCTGAGGAAATCGCGTATCGCGCAGGCTGGATCTCTGCTGAACAAGTCGAACGCCTGGCCCAACCAATGCTAAAAAATGGTTATGGGCAGTACCTGCGTAATTTGCTTGAGGTTAGAGTTTTCTGATGCACGTTATTGCAATGGGCATTCCCGAAGTTGTCCTTTTCACCCCCAAGGTTTTTGGCGACGAACGTGGTTTCTTCTACGAGAGCTTCAACGCGCGAGTCTTCGGCGAAGTGACCGGCCTGCAGCCCGACTTTGTACAAGACAACCACTCCCGCTCGGTAAAAGGCGTGCTGCGTGGCCTGCACTATCAGCTGGCACCTCACGCCCAGGGCAAGCTGGTGCGTGTGGTGCAAGGCGAAGTCTTCGATGTTGCGGTGGATATCCGTCGCTCGTCCCCTACCTTCGGTAAATGGGTAGGTGCGGTGTTGTCGGCCGAGAACAAGAACCAACTGTGGATCCCGCCAGGGTTCGCACACGGGTTCGTCACGTTGAGTGAAACCGCAGAGTTCCTCTACAAGACCACCGACTTCTACTCGCCGCAGTGCGAGCGCTGCATTGCCTGGGATGACCCGGCAGTAGGCATCGAGTGGCCTATCGATTTCGTACCAAGCCTGTCTGGCAAGGACCAGCTTGGGGTCGCATTGGCTGACGCCGAACTGTTCGAGTAACGGTTTTAGCGGGGAGGGGCTGCGGTAACGCAGCCTTCTCTCTGGACACATGTTTTAACCGGGGCTTTTTGCTCCTTCCTTGTTTGCCATTCCCAAATGGTACTCCCTGCCCCGATGCCGGTCAGTTAAGCAATTCGGGCTTGTAAGCGTCCGCCGTGCATGGCTGCGCCGGTGCGATCGAGCGCCGCCCGCGCGGCGGAGATCTGGGCTGACGGAACGCTTACAAGTTACCCCCATACAGCAAAAACCCTGCAATGCGGCCGCGCCGCATTGCAGGGTTCATGTATGGCCCAGCTTACGCAATCAGTGCGCTTGAGCAGGGGCGTTATGCTTCAGCTGAGTATTTTCCGTAACACCCAACACCAGGCGTTTTAGTTCAGCTGCACTTTCACTCCAATGTAGCCAGGGCATCTCATCCGACAGCGGCTGAGTTCCTTGCTCGAACAGCTCCAGCCATTGCTTCATGGCGTGAGCCAGCTCATCCGCGGACACGCCCTGGAAGTAATAGGCAAACTCCCCCGCCACTTCGCGGAACACAGGGATATCCCGCGCAATGATGGGCAGTTTGTGCTGCGCAGCTTCAATCAACGGCAAGCCAAAGCCTTCGGCCTCCGAGGCGGCGATCAACGCACAGCAGGCACTGTAGAGTTCGGTCAGGTCGGCATCGCTCAACCCTTGCAGCCAGAACAAGCGCTTGCCCAATTGTGGGTGCGCACGCAGGTCCTGGACCAACTGCTCTACGGCCCAGCCTTCCTTGCCAACCAGCACCAGGTTCACCTCTACACCCTGGGCCCACAGCACATCAAACGCAGCCAAAGTCTGTGCATGGCCTTTGCGCGGCTCAAGCGTACCCACCATCAGGAACGTGGGCACCGCTTTCAATTGGTCAATGAACGCATCTTCCAGCGTAGAGCTGCCTTGGCCTTGAACGTCTTCTATATCAGCCCCCAGGTGGAAATGACTGATGGAAGGCATCACCCTCCCGCCACCGTGCTGCTGCAACCAGACTTTAACGTCAGCAGCCACCGCAGCCGAGATCGCCACAACCCCATCGGCATATTGGCTGATAGAACGCATCCAGTTGTTGAAGGCGCCATCAATACCGGGGTAGGCAAACCTTGAGTGCAACAACGGGATCAGGTCATAAACCACAAAGTGGATACCCACGCCTGCACGGCGCATGCGCTCGAGCTCGCCGTCAAACTCGGGGAACAAATGTGCGCTCAGGTCCAACCCAAGGAACACATCCCCCGCCGAGTACTCAATCGGGCATTCGCTCAAGCTGGCCACATAGGCACTGGAACCTGGATATCCACTTGCAACCCTATACCCTTTGCCGGTAACGCCAAATACAGGGATTACCTGGTAATCAACACCCTCACCGCGCTGAAATTCATTGATTACCCGCTTCACAACGCGCTGAATACCAGTCTTGGCATCGCGGAAGTACAGCTCTGACACATCCACCAGCAACTTCTTAGGTGCTGCCGGGCTAATTCCCGGGCTGAGTCGGCGGTGCTTTTCCACAATCGGTGCGAGGTGGTTGTTTTCGAACAACAGTGCCTGCACGGTAGCGCTCAGGCGGGCAGAAACCCGCTCCCAACTGCGGTCGTCAATCCATCGCTCCTGTCGCGCCACCAACGCCTGAGCCTTGTCCGGGTTGCGTTCAAGCTCGGCGATCGACGCCACGATGTCCGCTGCGTGGCTACCGGTCATCTGCAAGGTGGCTTCAGCCATGTCCGAGAAGATATGGATCGGGCTCACCAGCACCGGCTTGAGGGTGGTAATGCCGATCGTTACCGCACCGCTGGCGCTTTCTTGTGTTTCCTTGTACGGGAAGATCACGTAATCCGCTGCGCTCATCAAGCGCAGGCACTCCTTGATGGGGCGGAAATCGGTAACCCAGGTGATCTTGTCATCCACACCAAGCTCAACCGCCCTGGCCCGGTAAGCGTCCAGTGTCTGTTCGCTGCGCGCATCGAGGATGGAGTGCAAACCGAGCATGTGAACATTGCGGCCTGTTTCTTGCGCCAACGGCAGGATGGTCTCGATCAGCGTGTCGATACCCTTGTGGGCAAGAATGAAGCCGAAACACGAAATGACCAGGTCATCCTGAGCGATACCCAACTCATCGCGGACATCCGCCGGCTGCACGTCAGTGAGCGGCGAGATAACACCGTGCGCCATCATCATGACGTTGGCGGCCAGGCCCAGCACCAATAGGTTATTCAGGTCTTCAGGCTTGTGGACGATGATGCGGTCAAGCTTGCGCAGCGAACGTACGGCCCTCTCGGAAAGGCGGTGGTCGGTAATCAACGGCTGCGTAGAGTGCAGTTCAAGCACCACAACCTTGCCCTGATCGTGCAACTGCGCCAGTCGCTCGCAAACTTCATCATTGAGGGCGAAAAGGCTCGGCTGATGCTGCACCAAAACAACATCAGCATCGGCACAGCCCTCGTTGGCCAACACCTTGCATACCGATTTGGCGTCGGAAAGCCTCCAGGCAGGCTGATAGACATCGGAGGTTGTGTCTGTGCGCTCATCGCAGTAGATGCGAACGTCGTAATCGTCCTGCTTGAACTCACTGAGCAATGCCTGAGTGTATTCAGCAATGCCGCATTTGGTTGCCCAAGGAGAAACCACCACCAGTTTGGTCTTGCTGGCGGCGGCCGCCAGCATTTCGTGTTTGAGCCAGTTAGCACTGGCCAAGACCGCCTGCGCACTCTGCTCCCAAGTGTAGATGCTGCGAACCAGCTCAATGCCTTGGCGCCGGCGCTGCTCGAGTGCATCGTCGCCTTCCACGATTTTGCCGCGCAGTTCGCCCATCTTGAGGGCCAAGGTATGCTTGTCCGGTTCGACCCAGCATGAATTGGCCGCACCCAGGTGGCTGCCCGACTTGGCAAACAAGAACGGCAGCAGCTCGGCAGTGCCGAGCGTGCAGAAATCAACATGCGCACCAAAGCCGGTGACGATTACTGGCAACCCCATTGCCAGCGCTTCGGCCGCTGGTAAGTTGAAGCCTTCGCCACGCGTTGGCAGCACCAGCGTATGGGCGGAACGATACAACGCGATAATGCCTTGGTCGTCCATAGGGCTTTCGTCAACCACGATCGATGGCATGTCTTGCCGATCGGCCGAGAGGTTGGCGATCAATTCATGTACGCGGTTGTGCGGGTTGGGGAACGTCTTGATGTACAGCTCGACGTTATCGGCGCTGGAGAAAGCCTCGGCAAAGGCTTCAAGCAGCACATCGGGGCCTTTGCGCTCAAACATCGACGATACATGCAAAAAGCGGAACCGCTGCCCGGCAGCAGGACGAATATCGGTAATCGGTGCCACTTCATTGGTAATGATGTGATCTACCCCCACAGGGCAGATGAACACCGGTACTTCACAGCCAGAATCGTGCAGCACTTTCTTTACGAAAGAAGCGGCCACGATAACAGCATCGAAGTTTTCGTTTATGAAGCTGATGGTCTCATACGGGATTGCGGTTTCTTCCCAGAAGAAGATGACCAGGCGCATGCCAGCGCTCTTCAGGTCCTTGATCATGGGGTAGTGATGAACGATCGACAGCACTTCCCCTTCCAACGCTTCATCCAACGGTTGGCCTACTGCATTTGTCAGCCGCTGCTGGAAGGCTGGTATCTCGATGACATTGTCGTACGCCTTGCCATGGTAGGGCTGGAACGCGAGCTTGCCCTCCAACATGTCGAACAATGCCACACCCAGGCCGCGGTTGACGATGGCGAGGCTGTAATGGCCTTCGATATGCCCCGTGATCCGTACGGCATCAAACGCCGGTGCGACAGCCTCGTCCTTTAGGTAAAAACCTTCAGGCAGTAGCGGCGCTTTGGGATATACGGCAAAACTTACCCTCGAGTAATCTACCGCCTGAAAACCGACGTGGCCCATGCCCGCCGATGCGAACGCACCGCCACCAATAAGCCCGCGGTTCTGAGCGAACAGTTTCAACTGATGGTGCAGCTTGGGGAACTTGCGCAGCAACTGGTTGGCATTGTGTCGCAGCACCTGGTTGCCGAGTACCGACCGAATCATCCTGACGGCTAGCGGCCTGGCTGTGCGTTTGACGATGGCTACCAGCGATTTGGCCTGCTGCTGATCGATCCAGGCTTGCGTCGCCGCCATACGCTCATCAGCAAGAGCCAGCCGTTGCTGGGTATCGGCCAGATGGTGGTTCAGGCCGTTCACCACTTGCTTGAGGCTCTCCAGTTCGGCGCGATGACGCTCGACTTCCTGGCTCAAATCCGCAAGCCCTGCCTGGTGCTGACCCAGGTCCAGGTTAACTTGCACCAATGCCGAATTGCAGCATTCGACGCTTTCGCCCACTTGCTGGAAGTTGCTAGCCAGCCTTTCTTCATAGCGCTCAGCCAGGCCCTCAAGGGTCACCCCATACTCAGCATCGAAGGCGCTGGCGAAGGCCAAAAGTGTCGGCTCCGGGGCATCTTTCTGGGCAATTACGGCGTAGTCTGGGCTTACACCGCTGAGCACATTCAGCAGGCGCATGTCCTCGTGTGCGGGTAGTGGTGAGAGCTCTTGCAACCGCAAGAGTTTGCTGCGACCAAAGCCTTCGTATTCCGCCAAAAAGCTCAGTAGCAGGTTGGGGATAGGTTTTTCATGGCTGGGGTCGAGGTAAAAGCTATTGGTCCCCACCATGAGGTTTTCGGCGTTGGGGGTTTCCAGTATCAGCAGCCCGCCGGGCTTGAGTACTCTAAGCGCCTGCCCTACCAGCTCTTGCAAAACCGGGAAGGGGACATGTTCGGCAATGTGGAACCCAGACACCAGCACCTGGCTGGCGTCGGCCAACGATCTAAGCTTGGCAACGGCGTCGGCATTTTCAACGGCATAACCCTCGATCCGGCATTGCTCCAGCATGCCGTCATCCAGGTCTACGCCAACCGCATTGAAGCCCTGCCTGACCAGTACACCCAACCACTCGCCACGGCCACAGCCCAAGTCAATCGCACGATGCTCGTCATCCAGTGCCAACAGCGGATGAAGGAACGGCAAATACACCTGCAGCCGCTCGGTGATCAATTTCGTGGAGCCACGGTAGCGGTCCTCGAAAGCGCGATAGAAAGGTTTTTTCACCGGATGCACTCCACAGCTGTTGGGACCCACGCCATGCCTACAAATTGGGGCTTTGAGGTATTGACCACGTTGAACACCAACGCCAGGTCTCGCCATTCGTAATTGCTGCCGATGTGCACCTCATTGGCATGCAAGGCAACCGCTACAGAATAGGAACCAGGCCCCAGATTCATCTCGAAGTCGAAGCGATATTCCAGTTTTTCACCGGTTTCAAGCGCCTTCAGGGCTTTGCCCAAGTGGTGGGTATTGGTACCGAAAACATGTTGGCCCAAACGGTCCTTGATCACGTAGCCGACTACAAGCTCAGGGATCGGCGCGTGCACCTCTACTTGCACGCTCAGGGTCACTTTGTCACCCACCGCCACGAACTCGACAGGCGTGCCTTGCATGTCGTACAAAGCAACGGTACCGATAGTTGCCTCGCCGCTGCCCGACTGAGTCTGCACGGTGCCATCAGCCAGTTGCTTGACTTGCACGGTGCTGTTTTCTTTCTCGGCAATCAGGGCATTGTAATAATCCATGACCTGCTCTGGTGGCCCGTCCTTGATGATGGAGCCGTTTTCCAGAAGCAAGGCCCGGCTGCACAGCGATTGGATGGCCCCACGATCATGTGACACGATCAAAAGCGATGTTCCCAGCCGCTGGAACTCACGGATGCGTTCAAAACTCTTGTGCTGGAAATAGCTGTCCCCTACCGACAGCGCCTCATCGACGATGAGGATTTCTGGCCGGAACGCAGTCGCCACGGCAAATGCGACGCGCATTTGCATACCGCTGGAATAGGTACGCACGGCCTCATCAAAGTACTCGCCAATCTCGGCAAAGGCTTCAATGTCATCAATGACATCATTGATCTGCTGTACATCGAAACCCATCAGACCCGCAGCGTGGTACACGTTCTGGCGGCCACTGAGCTCTGGATTGAACCCCATGCCCAGCTCCAGAATGGCTGCGATTCGGCCATTGACCTGCACTCGACCCTGGGTCGGCTGCAACGTCCCGGTGATCATCTTCAGCAAGGTGGACTTGCCGGCGCCATTTTGCCCGATAATGCCGATGGCTTCGCCGGGTTCAATTGCAAAGTTGATATGTTTCAACACCCAGTGCTCACTGCTTGCCTTCGTGGGCAAAAAGAACCAGTGGGCGATTCGTTGCAGTTCCGAACGGTACGTTTTGTAGGCTTTGCCCACATCACTGACACTCAAAAGGCTCATAGTACATCCACCATTTCAGGCACAGACCGACGGAACAGGAACAGGCCAAGCAACAACAGACCAAAGGAAATCCCGATCATGACAACCGCCTGACTCAAATCTGGCGCTTTAGCGTACAGAAGCACGTCGTGATAGGCAGTAACAATGGGATACATGGGGTTAAAACTAAGGGTGGCCCGAAGGTGTTCAGGTATTACATTGACCATGTAAACAATTGGGGTAAACCAGAACAAAACCTGCAGCACGATGGGCACTACCTGACCGACATCCCGCAGAAACACATTGAGAATACCCAATACCAGGCCAATGCCAACGCTTAATGCGACGACGATCATCACCAACGGGATTAGCCAAAGTATCTGCAGCGTCGGATAGTGGCCAAGCAATGAAAAAACCAGCATCACCGCTGCGAACAACAAGACATTGTTCAGCAAACACGAGCCCACCACGATAACCGGTAGCGTAATACGCGGAAAGCGCATCTTCTTCATGATATTGCCCTGCTCGATAAATAGCGTCAGGCACCGACTGACGATCTCGGCAAACAGGTTCCAGGCCAGAATGCCAGCCATCAGGTACAAGGCATAAGCGTATTTATTGTCAATGCCTGGCAGCTTGGCGGCCAGTACGTTGGACAGGATCAGCGCATAGATGGCGACCTGGGCCAGGGGATGAATAATCATCCACAACCCGCCCAGCTTGCTTCGCGCAAAGCGTGAAATGAATTCGTTCTTGATTGAAGAGATAATGAAGCCTCGGTAGCTCCATACACCTTTGATCATGCCAAACATAATTAACCTCTGATTAAGCCGGCGATTTGTGCAACCTGGCGCTCAACCAAAGCCTGATCGCCTCGGCTCTCGACATTGAGGCGCAGCAATGGCTCGGTGTTGGACCCACGCAGGCTGAAACGCCAGTCAGCGAACTCTACGCTGATACCGTCGGTGCGGTCGACGCTGGGGTTTTGCGGCAAGTAGTGAGCAAGAATCTTCTCGATAGTGCCTTTAACATCCTCCACTTCGTAGTTGATTTCGCCACTGCACGGGAACGCTGCAATACGTTCGTCCACCAGTTGCCCGAGGCTTTTGCCCGTTACGCTCATCAACTGAGCGACCAGGAGCCAAGGGATGTTACCGCTGTCGCAGTAGGCAAAGTCACGGAAGTAATGGTGGGCGCTCATTTCGCCGCCATATACCGCATCTTCGGCGCGCATACGTTCTTTGATGAAGGCATGGCCGGTCTTGCTCTGGATTGCCACTCCCCCAGCTTCTTCGACCTGTTTGATGGTGTTCCAGGTCAGGCGCGGGTCGTGAATGATTTTGCTGCCTGGGTGCTTGGCCAGCAGCATTTCAGCCAACAGGCCAACAACATAGTAACCCTCGATGAAACGCCCCTGATTGTCGAAGAAGAAGCAGCGATCGAAATCACCATCGAAGGCAATACCCATGTCTGCACCGGTATTCAGGACAGCTTGGCGTGTAAGGTCACGGTTTTCCGGTAGCAACGGGTTGGGGATGCCATTAGGGAAGTTGCCGTCTGGTTCCCCATTGATAACAGTGAGCTTCAGTGGCAGGCGCGCCTTCAACAGCTCCAGCACCGGGCCAACAGCACCATTACCCGGATCTGCCAGCACCTTCAATGGCTTGAGGGTAGCCAAGTCCACATAGGTCAGCAGGTGGTCGATGTAAGCGCTTTTGTCGAACGCCAGGCGAACACTGCCTGCGGCCGGGGCTGCAGTCCCCAAGTCACCGGATTCCACCCGCTGGCGAATATCCTTGAGGCCCGTGTCACCACTGATAGGTCGCGACTGCTCGCGCACCAGTTTCATGCCGTTATAGCCTTTGGGATTATGGCTGGCGGTTACCATGATGCCACCGTCGGCCTGATAGTGGCTGGTAGCGAAGTACACTTCCTCGGTGCCACAAAGGCCAATATCGATAACGTCGGCGCCGCCTTCAGTAAGGCCCTTCATCAATGCTTGGGAAAGAGTCGGGCTTTCCAAGCGCATGTCACGACCTACCACGTAGCTTCGCCCACCCAGCTCAGCCACCAAGGCACGACCAATACGATAGGCAATATCCTCATTGAGATCAGCCGGCACTTGGCCGCGAATGTCATAGGCTTTGAAGCAGCGGGTCTGAATGGGTGGGTACATACATCTCACTTGTATACGGCGGCGCTTGAGCGAACACCATTCGAAAAAGGGGAAAGTCGGCGACAGGCGTGCCGAGCGAAATCGACCCCGCGCCTGGATCAGGCCCACGGGGTCGACTTGAGAGGCTGGATCAGGCGTCGCAACGACCGTAGTTATCCTCGAAGCGAACGATATCGTCTTCGCCCAGGTAGTCGCCGCTTTGAACTTCGATCAGCACCAGGTCGATTACACCCGGGTTCTGCAAACGGTGCTTGTGACCAGCCCGAATGAACGTGGATTCGTTCGTGTTGAGCATCAGCTCCTGATCATCATTGACCACCACTGCCATACCGCTCACCACAATCCAGTGCTCACTGCGGTGGTGATGCATCTGCAGGGACAGCGACGCCTTGGGCTTGACCACAATGCGTTTGATCTTGAAGCGCTCGCCATCTTCCAAGGTGGTGTAAGTACCCCAAGGGCGGTGCACTGTTTGATGCAGTAAATGGGCGGTGTGACCATCGTTCTTCAAGCGCTTGACGATATGTTTCACGTCCTGAGCGTGGTCTTTATGAGCAATCAGCAGTGCATCCGGCGTGTCTACCACCAACAAGTCCTGAACACCTACCAGCGCAGCCAGGCGGTCTTCGGTGCTGACATAGTTGTTGCTCGCCCCATAAGCCATGACTTCGCCTTCGAAGCGGTTGCCATGCTCATCCGGCGGGGTCAGTTCGCTGACAGCATTCCACGAGCCAATATCGCTCCACCCGATATCGCACGGAATGGTCGCCACTTTACTCGAGCGTTCCATCAAGGCGTAGTCGATGGAGATGTCCGGCACGCTGGCGAAGCACTCTGCATCCAGAGCCAGGCAGCTATAGCCTTTGGAGGTAGAGCGGCGTGAGGCTTCCAGGGTGCGCTCGACAGCTTCAAGCACATCAGGGGCGTAAGCCTTGAACTGTTCGATCACAGTGCCAACCTGGAAGCAGAACATGCCGGCGTTCCAGAAATAGTTGCCAGCAGCGACATAGGCCTCAGCGGTTTTGGCGTCGGGTTTTTCGACGAAACGCTCGACTCTGAGCCCACCCTCGAGCACGCCGCCAGCCGCAGCCTCGATGTAGCCAAAGCCGGTTTCAGGGTATTGGGGTTTAATGCCGAATGTGACCAGCCAACCCTCGCCTGCCAGCTGAACGGCCTTGCTGACTGCTTCGGAAAAAGCCGCTTCGTTCTGGATCAGATGATCGGCCGCCAGCACGAGCATGTGCGCTTGAGGACCGTGGGACTGCAGAAGCTGCAATGCCGCAGCGGCCACGGCTGCGGCGGTATTGCGGCCGAAGGGTTCGAGAATGTAACCCTGGCTGAGGTTATGCTTGTTGATGGTGCGATATTCATCCTCGGTCTTGAACAGCAATTCGCGGTTGGTGACCGTGAGAATTTCAACCACACCGTTCAGCTCGGCGGCTCGCAGGAAAGTCTTCTGGATGAGGTTCTGACCGTCTGGCAGGGTCATGAACGGCTTGGGGTGAGCCTCACGTGATACTGGCCACAGACGGCTACCAACGCCACCGGATAGAATTACCGGGATCAATTCCATATTCGAGTCCTTAACGGCCACTTGAAGTTTCAAACCTCAGGAAACCTACATGTATCTTAATATCTGACAGCCGCTGCGGTCGGGTGCAGCAGCAATAAATATACGCGCCCAGCGAGACAATTCCTGGCCATCCAGGCTCCAGACCCGAGCTGAGGCTCGTAGAATACCAGAGTTTTTTTCATGTAGCTTGTCCCCCGAGGAGCGCCAGGGGGCGCATCTTCAGTCGGCTGTTCAACCGCCGTTTTAGCAACCGCACCAACGGGCTGCGAAACTCAAATGGCAGGCTTGAGACAACTACACGCGTGAACGTTCAATGGCCAACCCGCTTTATTCAGGAATAATTACCTCAAAGCATGGGTTATGCGTTTTGTGGCTGGCCCTGAGAACTTGCTGCAAAACCAGCTTCGCACGCTGCTCGCCGTGCACCAGCACAACCCGACCCGGCACGCGCGACATTGCATTGACAAAACCGACCAACCCCGCCTGATCGGCATGCCCCGAAAACCCACCCACCGTGACTACCTTCGCCCGGATTTCGTACATCTGCCCATCCAGATCAATCTGCACAAACCCTTCTGCCCCTTCACTGGCCTGTATCACCGCCCCCGGCGTACCCTTGGCCTGATAGCCGACGAACATCACCTCATGCCGCGCATCCCCGAGCATGGCCTTGAGGTAATTGACGATGCGCCCACCCGAGCACATGCCATTGCCAGCTATCACGATCGCCGGTCGCCCGGTGCTTTTGAGGTAATTGACCACCTGCTGATGCCGGGCATGGGTATCCACGCTGATCAACTGGCTGAAATCCAGCGGGTCTCGCCCTTCGGCAAGCCGCGCCCTTGCTTCGGCATTCCAGTAGTCGTGCAGCTCCCGGTACACGCTGGTGATGCGCTGAGCCAAGGGCGAGTCGAGGATGATAGGCAATTGCGACCAGTCGAGCGGGTCGCCAACAGGCCCGGGGCCAGCGCTGCCCAACAACGCCTTGCGATGAAGGATGTCTTCCAGCTCGTACAGCAGTTCCTGGGTGCGGCCCAGGCTAAAAGCCGGGATGAGGATGGTACCTTTGTCAGCCAACGCGCGATCGATGGCGGCTTCCAGCCGCTGCCTGCGGTCGCCGGCCTGCGTATGCAGGCGGTCGCCATAGGTACTCTCCAGCACGAGCACATCAGCTCGCTCCGGCGGCTGCACCGGGCGCAGCAATGGGTTGCCACACGCACCCAGGTCGCCGGAAAACACATAGCGGCTATTGACCTGCCCGTGCTGCATGTCGCACTCGACGTAAGCCGAACCCAGCAGATGCCCGGCGCGCTGCAGGCGAATACGACAAACCAGGCCAGGGCGCTCAAGCACCGCGTGCCACTGCTCGAAAGGCAGCGGCACGATCAGGTCACGGATGAAATCGATGTACCGCGCCACCTGCGCAGGCTCGCTGCTGATGCTCAGCTTGTAGGCATCTTCCAGTACAAGGGGCAGCAGCCGCGCAGAGGGCTCACTGCACAGGATGGGGCCGCGATAGCCGGCAGCCAGCAGTGCAGGAATGCGACCAACGTGGTCGAGATGAACATGGGTAATAACCAGGGCCTGGATGCCCTGGATATCGAAGCCGAGCGCAGCGCTTTGCGCACCCGGCGCAGCTTCGCTCCCCTGCTCAAGCCCGCAATCGATCAGCACACTGGCGGACGGACCAAGGTGCAACTGATGACAAGACCCGGTGACGCCGCGGGTAGCACCGTGATGGGAAAGGCTGGGATATTCCATGCTGCGCACACTCGCCGGGGCCGAAAATGAAGTGGGCTATTACTCCATGAAGGCCGATGCGTGCATAGGTGATACTTTCCTCAGCAGGCGTAGGAAGTTTCCTTAGTTGCTGCTGAGTGCCGCCTGACGGGCAGACTCTCTGATCTTGCGCTTGCTGCGTTGCACGCCGTAGGCACCCAGCAACGGCCCGACTGCCAGGCCAATAACCAGGGCGGCCAATACCAGCACAGCAACCGGCATTTCCGGCGCAGCCCAACCGAACAGGACCAACGACACGGCTTGCTGGTTCTCCAGCACAAAGAACAGCACCACAGCCGCCAACAGCAGCACGAACACCGCCGCCAGGGCGCGCTTGAGGTTACGCATCAGAATGCTCCTTGATTGATCAGGCTTCAGCCTCGTCTTCTTCGTTGACCCGGTCTCGCAGCTCTTTGCCAGGTTTGAAGTGCGGCACAAACTTGCCCTCGAGGCTGACCGATTGGCCGGTCTTCGGGTTACGGCCCACGCGCGGGGCGCGATAATGCAGCGAGAAGCTGCCAAAACCGCGGATCTCGATGCGATCGCCAGTGGCGAGGCATTGTGACATCTGCTCAAGCATGGTCTTGATGGCCAGCTCCACATCCTTGGACGAGAGCAGCCCCTGATGGGTGACAATACGTTCGATCAGCTCCGACTTCGTCATATTTTTCCCTTCGTTATCAAGCAGCTAGATCATTGCTTAACCAGTTTGTAGCACGCTGGGAGGGATTTGAACAGGGTGGATCTTGACTTAATAAAAAAATTCAAGATTGAAGTTTTGCAAGAATGGTCTAGAGGGTGGGGGTTGACGGGGCCTAACGAGGAATTTGCGCTGGTGCAACAATCGAGCGCCGCCCGCGCGGCGCATCGCGAGCTCTGCTCGCTCCTACGTTTGTTTCGGGCCAGTTATACCTGGGACAGGCGCGCGCGACCGCTTTGTTTGTACGACGCGATATCGCGCCATCCGCCAAGGCGTACGCGCGCAAATCCCGCAGAAATAACTGGCCCGAAAAAAACTAGGAGCGAGCGCAGCTCGCGATGCGCCGCGCGGGCGGCGCTCGATTTCTGCAACACCCTAAAACTCACGCCAAACATACCCGGCCATTCCGCAACCTCCTGCCATGCGGTGTGGCTTTAAAGGTATGGCGGTAGAGGTATATCGCCTGGGAGATCGAGCGCGCGGGCGGCGCACCGCGAGCTGTGCTCGCCCTTACGGTCATCCAGGTGGTCACCTTCGTGCGCGTTTACATACTGCAAATTTCTATCGAATCGATTCCTGCATGGGCTAGCTACGCTAATCCAGCACATACTCGTCCAAGGATGAACCCAATGCCCAACCCTCATGGCTGCAGACTTCGCCGCGCAAGGTGCTCGGTGCCAGGCAGGCTCTATATGCTGACTACCGTCACTCACCTACGCAGGCCGTTGTTTCATGACCTCCGCTTTGCACGACTGGTCATTCAGAACCTTCGTTACGCGGAAGAACAACACCACTGCCGATCACTGACCTGGGTCGTAATGCCAGACCACGTGCATTGGCTGATCGAGTTGAAAGACGTGACGCTTGGAACACTGATGCAACGCTTCAAATGCCAGTCCAGCAATGCGCTGCACAAGGCAGGGGCAAAGGGGAAGCCGGTGTGGCAGGCAGGTTATTACGACCGGACCTTGCGCAAGGACGAGGATGTTTTCAAGGTCGCGAGATATATCGTTGCCAATCCGGTAAGGGCAGGACTGGTGGCCACGGTTGGTGATTATCCGCATTGGGATGCGGTGTGGCTTTGAGGGTATGGCGGTAGAGGTGCGCGGCCCGGGAGACCGAGCGCCGCCCGCGCGGCGCATCGCGAGCTGCGCTCGCTCCTACGCTTGTTTCGGGCCAATCATTCCTGTGGGATTTGTGCGCGAACGCCTGGGCGCATGTCTTGATATCGCGTGGTACGAGCAAGCGGTCGCGCGCGCCTGTCACTGGCGTTACTGGCCCGAAACAAACGTAGGAGCGAGCGCAGCTCGCGATGCGCCGCGCGGGCGGTGCTCGATCTCACTGGCGACACAACCCTTACGGCAAACACTCCCCCCACCACCCCACCACCCCACCAATAAAAAACGCAAAAAAAAGGGCGACCCGAGGGTCGCCCTTTTTTACCGATCAAACAGAACTCAGTTCTGCTTGGCCATTGCTTCGCGCAGCAGCGCAGCCATGGTGGTGTCGGCAGCCGCTTCCGGAGCGTTTTTCAGGCTCTGGATGGCTTCACGCTCTTCAGCGTCGTCTTTCGATTTGATCGACAGGCTGATAACGCGGGACTTGCGGTCAACGCTGATGATCTTGGCTTCGATCTCTTCGCCTTCCTTCAGAACGTTACGCGCGTCTTCAACGCGGTCACGGCTGATTTCGGAAGCTTTCAGAGTGGCTTCGATGTCGTCGGCCAGGGTGACGATGGCGCCTTTGGCGTCAACTTCTTTCACGATGCCCTTGACGATAGCGCCCTTGTCATTGACAGCAACGAAGTTGGAGAACGGATCGTCTTCCAGCTGCTTGATGCCCAGGGAGATGCGCTCGCGCTCTGGGTCGACCGACAGGATGACGGTTTCCAGCTCGTCGCCCTTCTTGAAACGACGTACGGCTTCTTCGCCGGTTTCGTTCCAGGAGATGTCGGACAGGTGAACCAGGCCGTCGATGCCGCCGTCCAGGCCGATGAAGATACCGAAGTCGGTGATCGACTTGATGGTACCGGTGATCTTGTCACCCTTGTTGAACTGGCCGGAGAAGTCTTCCCATGGGTTGGACTTGCACTGCTTGATGCCCAGGGAGATACGACGACGCTCTTCGTCGATGTCCAGAACCATGACTTCCACTTCGTCGCCAACCTGAACGACTTTCGACGGGTGGATGTTCTTGTTGGTCCAGTCCATTTCGGAAACGTGTACCA